>OHLH01000622.1_pt1 | contig 22746 bp, 17 predicted proteins | sample 1569061 | NCBI WGS metagenome assembly OHLH01 (sample SAMEA3879603, study PRJEB24766) | human gut metagenome | biome: human-associated habitat; feature: feces | place: USA | collected 1985/1987
TGCGCATCGTACACAGCCACCCACCGTTCACTATTCAATGACGAAAATACCGACTGCTGGACCAACGAAGCGTTGTGTCCGAACAGCCTATACACACATAACCACGCCTCTCCGAAATTCCTGAAGATGAGAATTCTGAAACCAGCCGGGCAACTGGAGCATCTGCTTTCCAGCCATCTGTCTGCCGGAGAGAGCGCCAACCTTTCATTCAATCCCAATGCTCTCCGCTATTCCTGCGGATACTATATCTATGCACTGCTGCATATCCTGATTTAGACTTTATCGGACTTATTGCAAACCATTACCGGAGGTGTACTGCATGTACATCTTTCGCTTTTTTATTATCCATTTCATCACATTAATATCATAACTATGTCCGATTTATTCCTCCCCACCCTTGAGATGATGGGGCTCACTTTTGCAATCGGTTTCTTTGTGGCATTCATCATCAAACTGATAGCCAGCGCAGCCGATTCACTCGATTTCTACAGTTCCCACCAGCAGGAGTTACTCCGCCTGCACCGCATAAAGAAGTTCCGCCAGAAGATGGAACTGATGCTACACACCCCCTCCATGCACGGAAACATCTTCGGCAACGACACGCGCGAAGACTACAGCCGGGGTGTGGACCGTGAAAACGAAAAGCCTCGAGGCTATTACCACGGAGTAAGCCACGGTGTCTCCAAAAGAAACCTGGTAGACTACTTCTACCCAGAAGATACCCTTATGATGTATCTGGAAGATGCCATCAGCCACCGTGACAACAAGAACAAGACTAAAAAGAACAACGACACCAAAAACAAAGACTAATTATGGAGAATATAGATTTTGCAACCTTGTTCCAAGGATTCGGAACAATGATGGAAAGCGGCTGGCTACTCTCCTCTGCCCGTGTATTTCTAATAGCCCTGGGCCTGCTGCTCATATACCTGGGATGGAAAGGCGTACTGGAGCCGATGGTCATGATTCCCATGGGACTGGGTATGGTCGCCATCAATTGCGGCACCCTTTTCATGCCCGACGGCACATTGGGGAATCTCTTTCTGGACCCGATGCTTTCGGATACGGACGACTTGATGAACACCATGCAGATAGACTTCCTGCAACCGGTCTACACCCTGACCTTCAGCAACGGATTGATTGCATGCTTCGTATTTATGGGTATCGGTACCCTGCTCGACGTGGGCTTCCTGCTACAGAAACCGTTTGCCAGCATATTCCTTGCCCTATGTGCCGAATTGGGAACTTTCCTGACTGTACCCATCGCATCTGCATTGGGACTGTCCTTGAAAGAAAGCGCTTCCGTAGCCATGGTAGGAGGTGCGGACGGGCCGATGGTGCTTTTCACTTCCTTGGCCCTGGCCAAACATCTGTTTGTACCCATCACGGTAGTGGCCTATCTCTATCTGGGACTGACATATGGCGGTTACCCCTATCTGGTGAAGCTGCTGGTACCGAAACGCCTGCGCGCCATCAAGATGACGAGCAAGAAGCCGCCCAAAAACTATGATGCCAAAGTAAAACTGGCTTTCTCGGCTATATTGTGTGCTGTACTGTGTTTTCTGTTCCCGGTTGCCTCACCGCTGTTCTTCTCCTTGTTCCTCGGAGTGGCAGTACGCGAGTCGGGGATGAAGCATATCTACGATTTTGTAAGCGGTCCGCTGTTGTATGGTTCTACTTTCATGCTCGGCCTGTTGTTGGGCGTACTTTGCGACGCACATCTGCTGCTCGACCCTAAAATTCTTAAATTGTTGGTATTGGGCATGGGCGCACTGTTGCTCTCCGGTATCGGCGGAATCATTGGAGGGTACATCATGTACTTCATCAAGCGGGGCAATTACAATCCGGTCATCGGAATTGCAGCCGTGAGCTGCGTGCCTACTACGGCGAAGGTTGCCCAGAAGATAGTAAGCAAGGACAACCCCAATTCCTTCATCTTGGGAGATGCCTTGGGGGCTAATATTTCAGGAGTAATCACTTCAGCCATCATTACGGGTATCTATATTACTATAATTCCCTATCTGTAGCCTGCGTAGTGGGTTTAGGTGACGGAAAGAGGTTGTGGCAATCACAATCTCTTTCTTTTTATGATACATGGGGCAAGCTGTTGCATTTCAGATAAAATCCTTTACCTTTGCCGGCAAACACATTTATCAAGATATCAGGATGAAGAAAGTATTTAAATTGGCCGGAGGATTCATGGTCGGGGCATGCATCGGCTTTGTAGGAATAATAGGTGTAAGAGTCCTGGTTTTAGGAGACTCGTTCGACGGTTTACACAGCAAGTTTGCCGAAACCGGCATGCTGGAGACAGTAGGAGTTTCCTTGTTAGCCATACTGATTCTGCTGTTCTCCATCTTCCTGCAAGTGCTTCTGCACGAAGGCGGGCATCTTGTCTGCGGACTGGCAACCGGCTACCGCTTCGTCTCCTTCCGCATCTTCAACCTTACCTTCATACGGAAAGACGGGAAATTATGCATCAAGCGTTTCAGCCTTGCCGGAACGGGAGGCCAATGCCTGCTTACCCCACCCGAAAGGCCTCTTGAAGATATCCCAACCACCTTGTACAACCTGGGTGGAGTGCTTGCCAACCTGCTGACCGCCATCCTTGCCTTCCTCCCCCTGCTGACCGTAGACGGGCTGCCTTACCTGCTGAAATTCTTCCTTCTGATGCTCTCTTTGATTGGCATTCTCCTTGCAGGGATGAACGGCATCCCCATGAAGATGGGCGGCATCGGCAATGATGCCGACAACATGTGCCTGCTTCTCAAGGACAGCAAGAGCAAGCAGGCACTGGTCACCCAGCTGCGCATCAACGCATTGGTGCAAGAGGGCATGCGTCCTAAGGACATGCCTGCCGAATGGTTCAGCCAAACGGAAGACATCAACTACAAAGATGCCCTGCAGGTCACCATAGCCTTGATGAGCGCCTCGCGCCTGCTCGACTGCGAAGAATGGGAAGCCGCCTACAATGCATTTGAGAAAATAATGAGCCACCGGCACGAAGTCATCGGGCTTTTGATAAAGGAAACCGCTTGCGAGCTGCTCTTCACCGCATTGGTGACAAAGAGGACCGCACGGGCAGAAGAATTATATACCGATGAGCTGGATACCTACATCCGGCAATATAAGGATGTGACGTCTTCCAAACAGCGGCTGCTCTGCGCCCTGGCACTCTACCGGGACAAGGACACAGCAAAAGCAAAGGAGATTTACGAAGCCACCTGCCAACGGAAAAACAAATACTTGATGCAGGGAGAAGTCAGTTCGGACATAGCCTTGATGAAATCAATCCTTACCGCCAAGAATGCCTTGTAAGATGGAACGATATTTCTTTTACTTGTTATATCTGCTGCTTGGCTGCTCACTATGCGGTTGTAGCAGAAAACAAGCGCCAAAGCAGACACAAGACCCAGATACGGAGACCACCATCCCGTACGCCGACACCATAGCGGCACCCGTCCCTCCGGCTCCGGCCAAAAGCCGAACAGCCCGCTACCTGGACTCCCTCGGTTTCGTCAGCATCGCCGAAGCGGACAGCAGCATCGCCATCGACTTGATGTACACCCGTGCCGACAATTTCACCGGAACCCTATTGTACGAAGACCTGAAAGAAGCCTACCTGCACCCCGATGCCATGAAAAGCCTGAAGCGGGCACAACGCCTGCTGAAAGAACAGTACCCCGGCTACAGCCTTATCGTCTACGACGCAGCGCGCCCCTTGTCCGTACAGCAGAAGATGTGGAACGTAGTGAAAGGAACCTCCAAATACATCTATGTCTCCAACCCCTCACGCGGCGGCGGCCTGCACAACTACGGGTTGGCAGTGGACATCAGCATACTCGACGATAAAGGAACCCCTCTGCCCATGGGCACCCCGGTAGACCATCTGGGCAGGGAAGCCCACATCACAGAAGAAGCCGTGCTCGTGGCACAAGGCAAGCTGACAGAACAAGAACGTGAAAACCGGCTGCTGCTCCGGCAGGTAATGAAAGAAGCCGGATTCCACCCGCTACCCAGCGAATGGTGGCACTTCAACCGCGTCAGCAGGCAGACGGCAAAGGAGCGATACCGGGTCATCCCTTAACTCTCACCCCCAGCTTGTCCGGAAACTTAAATTTGCTATCGCTTTGACGCGGATGACGCAGATGACGCGGATTTTTAATATTCTTAATCTGTATTATCAGCGTCATCTGTGTCTGAAAAATAATCAGACAGAAAGCTGCGAATTTATGCCCCACTTTGTCCTTTTTGAGATAACTTTGCATCAGAATAAATAAGCCAAGCCATGCCTTTATCCCAAGACACCCTCCGCTTCATCCGCGAGCATCGCCGCGACGACGTGCGCAGCCTTGCCTTGCAGGCACGCCGCTACCCTTCGGTAGACATGCCCGCCGCCATCACACAGATTTCCGGCTGGCAGATTGCCAAAGAGAAGATACCCGCATGGGCCGAGAACGAGCATATACTCTACCCCGCCCACCTTTCTCTGGAACAATGCTCCTCCCAAGCAACGGCACAGTATAAAGCGGAGATTATAACTAACCTGCTACATACAGAACAAGAACATCCCGCGCAGGACAGTACCCCCGCATCAGCCGGCACCTTTACCGACCTCACCGGAGGTTTCGGCATCGACTGCGCCTATCTCTCCTCCCGCTTCGGGCATGCCACTTACGTCGAGCGCCAGGAAACCCTCTGCCAGATAGCCGCACACAACTTCCCTGTCCTCGGCCTGAACCACATCTCCGTCTGCCACGCAGACAGCGTCTGCCATCTGCAAGAGATGGAGCCCGTGGACTGTATATTCATAGACCCTGCCCGCCGCGACGGACACGGTGGAAAGACCGTAGCCATCGGCGACTGCGAACCCGATATAGCCGCCCTCGAAGAACTGCTGCTGCGCAAGGCAAGACACGTACTGGTAAAACTCTCCCCCATGCTCGACCTCACCCTCGCCCTGAACGATTTGAAGCATGTCCGCCAGGCACACATCGTCTCCGTGGGCAACGAATGCAAGGAACTGCTGCTCTTGCTGGGACAAGGCGAAGGAGTGCCGGCAGACGACATCCCCATCCATTGCGTCAACTTCACCGGTGTACCGGCTCCCCAAGCCCTCGTCTTCACCCGCCGGCAGGAGAAGGAGCGTGCATGCCCCTACACCCCTCAACTGAAATCATACCTCTACGAACCGAATGCCTCCGTGCTGAAAGCCGGTGCATTCCGCAGCCTCTCCTCATTGTATAAGGTGGAAAAACTGCATCCCAACAGCCACCTCTACACCTCGGAGCACTTCCTGCCGGACTTCCCCGGCCGCAAGTTCCGGATTACCTCCTCCTGCGGCTTCGGCAAGAAAGAAGTGAAAGAGATGCTGGCTGCCGAGAAAAAGGCGAACCTCACCGTGCGCAACTTCCCCGCCACCGTGGCCGAACTGCGCAAACGACTGAAATTGGCCGAAGGGGGAGGCACTTATCTCTTTGCCACTATTCTGGCAGACGAGAAGAAGGTACTTATCCGCTGCCAGGCTACGGGATAAGACACCAACCCCTATACCTTCCCCTGCACGAGATGTACATCTCATGTTGCTCGAGATGTACATCTCATACAGTCCGAGATGCACATCTCGTGCATCTTTAGCATCAGTCTGCCAGATGACGGCAAAGGGAGATACCGCCGAAAAGGTACTACCTCCAAGAATTTATGTAACCTCATTGTAACTGAATCGTTATCTGTTCTTCAACGCTCCGCAACCTCCACGTAACGGCAACCCTCTACTTTTGCGGCAGATTATTAACAGATAATAACAAGTATGAAACAGATTTTGAGAGCATTCTTATTCTTACTCCTATTCACCGCCACCGTCAATACGGCCATTGCCGACGAAAAAGCAAATGTCACGAAACAAGGAACTGTACGTGGACGCATCATCGACGCCACTAAACAAACTCTCCCGGGCGCATCCATCTACATCGAGAAACTACACACTGGCGTGACGAGCGACGTCAACGGCTTCTACACTTTCTCTAACCTTGACCCGGGAACCTATACAGTAAAGGTGAGCTACGTGGGCTACTCTCCCGTAGAACTGAAAATCACCATCCCCGCAGGCCGTACACTGGAAAAAGACGTCGTACTGAACGAAGGCGTGGAGTTGCAGGAAGTGGTGGTAGGCGGCGCCTTCCAGGGACAGCGCCGTGCCATCAACTCACAGAAAAACAACATGGGGATTACGAATGTAGTCTCTGCCGACCAGGTAGGCAAGTTCCCCGACTCCAACATCGGTGACGCCCTTAAACGCATCTCCGGCATCAACGTGCAGTACGACCAAGGCGAGGCACGCTTCGGGCAAGTGCGGGGCACGAGTGCCGACCTCAGCTCCGTCACCATCAACGGCAACCGCGTTCCCTCTGCCGAAGGCGATACGCGCAACGTACAGCTCGACCTCATTCCGGCAGACATGATTCAGACCATCGAAGTGAACAAGGTAGTAACCGCCGATATGGACGGCGACGCCATCGGCGGCAGCATCAACCTCGTCACCAAGAACTCCCCCTACAAGCGTACCATTGCCGCCACCGCCGGAACCGGCTACAACTGGGTGAGCGAAAAGGCGCAACTGAACCTTGGCTTCACCTACGGCGACCGCTTCCTCAACGACAAACTCGGCTTGATTGTATCGGCCTCCTATCAGAACTCACCTTCCGGTTCCTACGACACCGAATTCGTGTGGGAGCAGGACGATGACGGCAAGACGTACGTCAACGACTACCAAATCCGCCAATACTACGTCACCCGCGAACGCCAAAGCTACTCTGCCGCACTGGACTGGGACATCAATGCCAACCACAAACTGACCTTCAAAGGCATCTTCAACAACCGCAACGACTGGGAGAACCGCTACCGTACCACGCTGAAAGACCTTGACCCCGACGGCAACGCCACTGTACGCATACAGACCAAAGCCGGTACGCCGGACAACCGTAACGCCCGCCTGGAACGCCAGCGCACCATGGACTTTGCCCTCGGCGGCGAACACCTCTTCGGCGCCCTCTCCATGGACTGGCACGCCAGCTATGCCAAAGCCAGCGAAGAACGTCCCAACGAACGCTACATCGACTTCCAACTGAAGAAACAGAAGTTCGACATGGACCTGAGCGACGAACGCCAACCCTTTGCCAGCCCCAAAACAGGCTCTACCATGACATTGAACGATGAATTCAGCCTGAAAGAGCTGACGGAACAGCAGGAAGACATCAAGGAGCAGGACCTGAAGTTCTCCGCCAACTTCAAACTTCCCTTCAAGAACGGCAACAAGCTGAAGTTCGGCGCAAAGGTAGTGCGCAAGACCAAGGATAAAGAAGTGGACTTCTACGAATACTCTCCTCTGGACGAGGATGCCTTCATGACGAACAGCCTGGCAAATACAGTGGACCAGACCAACAAGAACTTCATGCCCAACAACAAATACCAGGCAGGCATCTACGCCAGCAAGGAATACACCGGCTCTTTAGACTTGAACAACGCTTCCCTCTTTGAGAAAGAGCAGGTACAGGAAGAACTTGCCGGAAACTTCAACGCCCGCGAAACCGTGACTTCCGGCTACCTCCGCTTCGACCAAAAACTGACAAAAGACGTGGAACTGATGACCGGACTTCGCATAGAGAACACCAACCTTGCCTATACGGGACGCACCTACGATGCCGACGAAGACCTCACCAGCAAGACCGACCGTCAGCGCAACAGCTACATCAACTTCCTGCCGTCGCTGCTCGTAAAGTGGAATGTAAACGATGACTTCAAAGTGCGCGGTTCGTTTACCCAAACCTTGTCACGCCCCAAATACTCGGCCCTCGTGCCCAGTGTGAACATCAAACGTTCCGACAACGAAATCACCATCGGAAACCCGGAGCTGAAACCTACCGTCTCCTACAACTTCGACTTGAGTGCCGACTACTACTTCCGCAGCATCGGTCTGATAAGCGCCGGCATCTTCTACAAGAAGATAGACGACTTCATCGTAGACCAGGTGAGCACCAACTACGAATACCAGGGTAACACCTACACCCGCTTCACCCAACCCAAGAATGCGGGCAACGCCAACCTGGTAGGGGTAGAGTTATCCTACCAGCGCGACTTCAGCTTCATTGCTCCCGCTCTGAAATGTGTAGGTTTCTACGGAACGTACACCTACACCCACTCCCGTGTGGAAGACTTCAACTTCGAAGGCCGCGAGAATGAGAAAGACTTGAGCATGCCAGGCTCTCCGGAGCATACCGCAAATGCTTCCCTATACTTTGAGAAAGGCGGTCTGAATCTGCGCCTGAGCTATAACTTCGCTTCCGATTTCATCGACGAAATGGGAGAAAGCACCTTCTACGACCGCTACTACGACAAGGTGAACTATATGGACGTAAACGCCAGCTATACCTTCGGAAAGAAGTTCAAGACTACCTTCTACGCCGAAGCCAACAACCTGCTGAACCAGCCGCTACGCTACTACCAGGGCACAAAAGACCGTACCATGCAGGCAGAATACTACGGCGTGAAAGTGAATGCGGGAGTGAAGATTAATTTTTAAACAGCGAATTCTATCTCAACAAGTTATCAACATTAACTACTCAACAATTTAATAATGACAATGAAGAAAATATTCCTTTTACTGTTTATTGCCCTACTCGGCAACGCAGCCATTGCCCAAATCACCGATTACTCCATCTTCGACAAGAAGTTCAACTTCTACGTAGCCAACGACCTCGGCCGTAACGGCTACTACGACCAAAAGCCCATCGCCGAACTGATGGGACAAATGGCAGAAGAAGTAGGCCCCGAATTCGTTCTTGCCACCGGCGATGTACACCACTTTGAAGGCGTACGTAGCGTGAACGACCCGCTTTGGATGACCAACTACGAACTTATTTACAGCCACCCGGAGCTGATGATAGACTGGTTCCCCCTGCTGGGCAACCACGAATACCGCGGCAATACGCAGGCTGTGCTCGACTACAGTAATATCAGCCGCCGCTGGACCATGCCCGCCCGTTATTATACCAAGACGTTCGAGGACAACGGCGCTACCATCCGCATCCTTTGGGTAGACACCGCCCCGATGATTGACAAATACCGCAACGACAGCGAGACCTATCCCGATGCCTGCAAGCAGGATTACCAGCAACAACTTTCCTGGATAGATTCCGTACTGACTGCCGCCAAAGAGGACTGGGTTATCGTTGCCGGACACCATCCCATCTATGCCGAAACCCCGAAGGACGAGAGCGAACGTGCGGATATGCAGGCACGTCTCGATCCCATCCTGCGCAAGCACAAGGTGGATATGTACATCTGCGGGCACATCCACAACTTCCAGCACGTACGCGTGGCAGGCAGCGACATCGACTATATCACCAATTCTGCCGGTTCGCTCGCCCGCAAGGTGAAGCCCATCGAAGGGACCGTATTCTGCAGCCCCGAACCGGGTTTCTCCATTGTATCGGCCAGCAAAAAGACACTGGAACTGCGCATGATTGACAAGAAAGGGAATGTATTGCACACGGTGACGCGCAGCAAATAATCCAAGCCGGCACGCAAGCAGGCGCATTCCCCCGAAGCCCTGCCGAACAACCACTTTCCTCCCACGAAGCAAAAGACCATGTTTCGTAGGAGGATTTTTCCATCTCATACGACAAAAACAAAGCCTATCCGCAGGAATACAAGAAAAAGCCCTATATTTGCATTTGTCAATACATAACTATGATGAAGAAGATACACTTCCTGCTACTAATCAGCCTGCTACTTGCCGCTTGCAGTGATGACGACAAAGAGAAACAATCCGCTTTTGTGACCAATATCACCATATCCGATGCCGGAAAGACCTTCAATCCCGGTGATGCCGTGACCGTCAAAGCCGACGGCTTGCAGAGCGGCGACCAAATCATATTGGACATCTACTGGCCGATAGCCGACAATCCTCTCTTTCCCGAAGGGTATTCACGCTACACACGCGCCGTTACCACGGAGCAAACCACCAACAGCATTACTTTCCTTGCCCCCGGACACTGGCCCGCCTCACGGGTAGAAATGTTCCTGGAACGGGCAGGACAGCTTCAGCCTCTCGGCCAGATTTCGGTAGCCGACGGACAATCCCCCGAAGAACCATATCTCTACGGTATCACCAACTCCCACGCCATTTACACACCGACCGTTCCCCGCGGCATCACCCGTATCGACCTGGTAACACAAGAAATATCGGAAGTAATCCAGTTCCATGACGACGAAGATTTCCACCTTGCCGCCAACATCCCCGGCACCAACATCCTCTGCGGGATACGGGAGAAAGACGGCAGTAGTTTCATCGACGGATACGACCTCTGCATGCACTATTGGTGTAACCCGGTAGAACGTAACGCAATTACCATCTGCTCGGACTTCAACAACACTGTTTCCCTGGAAATGGCCGGAGATAAGCTCCTCACCTACTGTAGCATCTCTTATCCGGTATATACCCGGTTGAATATGCCACCGATACATACTCCCGAAATACCATTACCGGATGGACTGAAGCCCGAATCCCTCTCACGCTATCCGGGCGTGATAGCCGACGTCCACATGCTGCTCTCGGCCAACAACGGCGACGGCACCTTCTCGCCCGTCGTGATAGACATCGCCAAAGAAAAGATGCACTGCTACGACCCCATCAAAGCCGAAGCCTTGATACCTTTCCGGATTATGGAACCATCCCCCGAAAACCCAAACAGCCTGCAATGCAAAGGAGGCTATATCGTTTCCCGTGCCAATGGTGGAGATACGCAATTCTGCTTATGGGATACTACTGCCGGAAACTTGAAAGAGCCTTTCGCCACCTACCCCAACGCCGTACGCTCCGCTGCCATGTACTACTCCAAGGACGGGCAGACAAGGAAACTCTACGTGCAGTTTGCAGGCTATCGTGAAGGCGACTTCATCGAAACTTATGATTTCCAGACAAAGGAATGGAGGATGTTTATGTTCTACGTACCGTTTGCAGAGATTTTACTGGCACGATAACCGGCTCCCTTACTGCTTTTTCTCCCGCAAGTCATCCTTGGGTATGGTCGTCTCACTGCCGTCACGCGTAGCTATATAGTGAGGAGACATGATTTCGATGCCTGCCTCGTTAAAGACATCCTGGATATTCTGATGCAAATCAGAATAAATCTGGCTAAGGCTGTTGGCATCCCTGATATAGGCATTCACTTGATAAACCGGATAATAATCCTGAAGGGAAGTCTCCAATACAAACGGACGGGGATCATCTATCACTCCAGGAGTATTCAATGCAGCCTCTATCAACAGCTGATGTGTCTTCCGCCACGGAACATCGTAGCCAATACTGACCTCCGAATGGATAATCAATCCATACTCACGGGCAGATTGGCTGTAATTGACCGTATGGGAAGACATGATGAAAGAGTTCGGAATGGTCACCACCTCATTCTTCGGAGTACGGATGCGGGTGACGAGCGGTGTTTTCTCAATGATGTTGCCCGTAGTATCGTTCAGCTTGATGCGGTCACCCAGCTTGAAAGGCCGCATGTAGGTTATGACCAGTCCTGCAATGATATTGCCGATAACCGTACTGGAACCGAGCGAAACAATCAAGCCGACAAACACGGAGATTCCCTGGAAGACTCCCGACTTGGAACCCGGCAGATAAGGGTAAATCATGGCAATCATAAACGCATAAAGCAAGAAGCGCACAATGTGATAGGTAGGAATGGCCCAATCCGGATAGAAGCCGTTTATCTTCAGCCGTTCAGCCTGCACCTCATTGGCAAGATAACGCACCAGTCTGACCAGATACTTCACCGCATAGCATATCACAAAGATAGTGAACAGATTGGGTATATAGTCGGCTATTCCATTCAAGATGACCTTTATAGGATTCCAGATGTAGGAGAATAATGTATAAGCCAAGCTCTTGGTCTGAGGGAAAATGGAGAATAATAACGGAACCGTCAGCAGCAACTGCAACAGCATGACTACATAACGCACCAGGTTGGCAACAAACACCAGCAGGTTGACCTGCTTCTGCGTGTCCAACAATTCATAATCCTGAATGGAAATCGGTTTCAGCTTGGTATCCTTCAGCTTCTGAATGCGTAGTTTGAATTTTCTGAACAGCCAGTTGGTAAACTTGAACAAGAAGAACTGTCCCACAAGCACCAGGATAAAGTACAAGATACGCTTACCCAACTGCCACAAGCTATGCTCCTTCTGCATGGCTTTCAGTTTGTCCACCACGACATGCCTCTTGCTGGCGGCCAGCTGGTCGCGGGTACAGTTTTCCCACAAAGCATCCTGATCGGTAAAGGAAATGATGACCTTTTCGCCATACATCAAGTCTGTAACAATATCCGTACTCTCTAAATAAACAGAGTCCGGACGCAGATTGAAACGCGTGCCCAATGCTTCGATGACGTTGCTTACATCTTTGGCTCGCTGTTGGGGCGTATGCCCTCCACGCTTGGCATACAGATAGAACAAAGTGTCCTTCTCCACCACCACCGGAATACCCGGTGTCACCGTCCGCAACGAATCAATGCGTTGTTTCTGCAATGCCAGCTTCACCGAATCGGCCGCATAGCCCGCCAACTTCATCTGCTCCATTTCCATCCGCAGGTTCGCCTCATTCAGCCGGGCTGTTTCCAACTCCTGCCGGACAAGCGACAACTGAATCGAATCGGAGTCAGTCCTTGCCACTGTGACACTCCCCACACTATCCTCACCTAAAACACTGAGCACTTTATCTACCAACTGAGCTGACACTCCGTCCGCCAGCATCAACAGCCAACAAAGACAGAAAGCACGGATAACCTTCATATATAAACTTCTTGATTTGATTCTTTAATTATGCAAATATACCCAATAAATGCTTCAAACATACGGAATGTTTTTAACTTCCTACCCTAATCGATATAACTTTTTCATGCAAACATGAAAGTTCTGTATCCGGTTTGCACTATCTTTGTACTCAAAATTGACATACCTATGGATATATTGTTTCTTGTCGGAGGACTGCTCCTCATTCTTCTGGGTGCCAATGGCTTGACAGACGGTGCCGCATCCGTTGCCAAACGTTTCCGTATACCGTCCATCGTCATCGGGCTTACCATTGTCGCCTTCGGTACTTCCGCACCGGAACTCACCGTCAGCATATCCTCTGCCCTAAAAGGCAGTGCAGACATTGCCATCGGCAATGTGGTGGGAAGCAATACGTTCAATACCCTGATGATTGTGGGTTGTACGGCCCTTTTTGCCCCGATAGCCATTACCCGTAACACACTGAAACGCGAAATACCCCTTTGCATCCTTTCATCCTTCGCCCTGCTGATTTGTGCCAACGACGTCTTACTGGACAGCAGTGGGGAGAACATACTCAGCATCACCGACGGCCTATTGCTGCTATGCTTCTTTACCATTTTCCTGAGTTATACTTTTGCCATTGCAAAAAGGGATGGAAGTATGAAGGAACCGGAAAAGGAGCACTTACAGGAAGAAGACGAAATCAGGCTGTTACCCGCGTGGAAGTCCGCCCTATACATTATCGGTGGACTTGCCGGCCTCATCATCGGAGGTAATTTCTTTGTAGACGGTGCCAGCGGCATAGCCCGCGGATTGGGTGTCAGCGAATCCATCATCGGTCTCACGCTCGTAGCAGGCGGCACTTCATTACCCGAACTCGCCACCTCCATCGTAGCCGCCTTGAAGAAAAACCCCGAAATAGCCATCGGAAACGTCATCGGAAGTAATCTCTTCAATATATTCTTCGTACTGGGTTGTTCGGCCTCCATCACTCCACTGCGTCTGACGGGCATCACCAATTTCGATTTGTGGGTACTCGTAGGGTCCAGCATCCTGCTTTGGCTGTTCGGTATCTTTTTCGGGAAACGCATCATCACCCGGGTGGAAGGAAGCATTCTGATTCTCTGCTACATTGCCTACACAGCGGTACTGATATACAACCTCTAACAGCAAATTTACAGACACCCTACGCGGTATTTTAAAGATTATCACGTATTTTTAAATAAGGCAAGCTGTACCTCGGCATAAAAAATAAGCAAGCTTATTTTGTTCTGCTCTCAGTTTGCATTACCTTTGTGGTCTCAATATTGAACAACTATGGCAATTACAATCAAGAAAGTAACCACAAGACGGGAACTGGAGCGCTTTATCCGTTTCAACTACCTGCTATACAAAAACAACCCTTATTCCGTCCCCGACCTTTTCGATGACATGCTCAACACCTTCAACAAGAAGAAAAACGCTGCATTCGAATTTTGTGAAGCCGACTATTTCCTGGCTTATCGGGAAGGTAAAATCGTAGGACGTGTAGCTGCCATCATCAACCACAAGGCAAACCAAACCTGGAACAAAAAGGAAGTCCGCTTCGGCTGGATAGACTTCATCGATGATGCGGAAGTCTCCGATGCCCTGATTCGCACCGTGGAAGAATGGGGAAAAGAACGGGGTATGACTCATATTGCCGGTCCTCTCGGATTTACTGATTTCGATGCGGAAGGAATGTTAGTTGAAGGATTCGACCAACTTAGCACCATGGCTACTATCTACAACTACCCATACTATCCTGTACACATGGAAAAGTTAGGCTTCGAGAAAGACGCCGACTGGGTAGAATACAAGATTTATATTCCGGATGCCATACCCGACAAGCATAAGCGTATTTCGGATCTAATCCAACGTAAATACAATCTCAAAATCAAGAAATATTCATCTGCCAAGAAGATTGCCCAAGACTACGGTCAGGCCATCTTCGAACTGATGAACGAAGCCTATCAGCCACTCTATGGCTATTCTGCACTGAGCCAACGGCAGATTGACCAATACGTCAAGATGTACCTGCCCATCCTCGACCTACGCATGGTGACATTGATTACCGATGCCGATGACCAGCTGCTTGCCGTAGGCATTTCCATGCCGTCACTCGCCGAAGCGTTGCAAAAAGCCCACGGGCGCCTGCTTCCTATGGGTTGGTATCACCTGGCCAAGACCATCTTCTTGAAGAAATATCCCAAGATGCTCGATTTGCTGCTGGTTGCCGTGAAACCGGAGTATCAGAACAAGGGGGTAAATGCATTGTTGTTCTCCGACCTTATCCCCGTCTATCAGCAACTTGGTTTCGAGTATGCCGAGAGTAATCCGGAGCTGGAGCTGAACGGCAAGGTGCAAGCGCAATGGGAGTACTTCAAGACGGAACAGCATAAACGGAGAAGATGCTTTGTGAAAGGAATAAAATAAGTTCTAAATCCAGAATATAAGCTTGTCAGAAGTCCATAAAAGACATTATTTTTTTGCGAACCCCCGAATTTCTCATTACCTTTGTCGCAATGCGCAATATGAAGGAATAACGTACTTATGGAAGATAACAACAATATGACCCTGCCGCTGGAAGAAGCAGACAACAATATCACAGAGAGCCCCGTTTCCAGCGTGGAATATACCGACGACAACATCCGCCACCTGGACGACATGGAGCATATCCGTGTCCGTTCCGGTATGTACATAGGCCGTCTGGGCGACGGCTCACAGAACGATGACGGCATCTATGTGTTGCTGAAAGAAGTGATGGACAACAGCATCGACGAGTTCAAGATGGGTGCCGGAAAGCGTATAGAAGTGACTATAGAAGACAGTCTGCGTGTCAGCGTACGCGACTATGGACGAGGCATTCCGCAAGGCAAACTGGTAGAGGCGGTCAGCAAACTGAATACCGGGGGTAAATATGACTCGAAGGCTTTCAAGAAAAGTGTCGGACTGAACGGCGTGGGCATCAAGGCGGTCAATGCGCTGAGTAGCCGTTTCGAGGTACGCAGTTACCGCGACGGCAAAGTACGTACCGCCATCTTCGAGAAAGGAACGCTGTTGAGTGATGTGACCGAAGACTCGACAGAAGAAAGCGGAACCTATATCTTCTTCGAACCGGACGCCACACTCTTCCTGAACTATTCCTTCCAGAACCAGTTCGTAGAAACCCTGCTGCGCAACTACACCTACCTGAATACGGGCCTCACCTTCATTTACAACGGCCAGCGCATCGTTTCCCGCCACGGGCTGGAGGACTTGCTGAAAGACAACATGACCAGCGAAGGCCTTTACGACATCACCCACCTGAAAGGAGAGGACATCGAGATTGCCTTCACACACACCAACCAATACGGCGAAGAGTACTACTCCTTTGTCAACGGGCAACACACCACCCAAGGCGGCACACACCAGACTGCCTTGAAGGAACACATTGCCCGTACCATCAAGGAGTTCTACAACAAGAACCAGGAATATGCCGACATCCGCAACGGACTGGTAGCCGCCATTGCCATCGACGTGGAGGAACCCATGTTCGAGAGCCAGACCAAAACGAAACTGGGCAGCAACAACATGTGGCCTGCCGCGCCGCAGGAACACAAGCCCGCCGGCCCCACGGTGAACAAATACGTAGGAGACTTCATCAAGACGGAAGTGGACAACTACCTCCACAAGAACCCGCTTGTGGCCGAAGTGATGCTGCAAAAGATACAAGACTCCGAGAAAGAGCGCAAAGCCATTGCCGGCGTCACCAAGCTGGCACGCGAACGCGCCAAGAAAGCCAACCTGCACAACCGCAAGCTGCGCGACTGCCGCTACCACTTGAGTGACGGTAAAGGCAAAGACCAGGAAACCGAATCCTGCATCTTCATTACCGAGGGAGACTCCGCCAGCGGTTCCATCACCAAGAGCCGCGACGTGACGACCCAAGCGGTATTCAGTCTGCGCGGCAAGCCGTTGAACTGTTTCGGCCTCACGAAGAAGGTGGTGTACGAAAACGAGGAGTTCAACCTCCTGCAAGCCGCCCTGAACATCGAAGACGGACTGGACGGACTACGCTATAACAAAGTCATCGTGGCTACCGATGCCGACGTGGACGGCATGCACATCCGCCTGCTGATGATTACTTTCTTTCTCCAGTTCTTCCCCGAACTCATTAAGAAAGGACACGTGTATATTCTCCAGACTCCCCTCTTCCGTGTACGCAACCGCAAAAACAAAATCGGCAAGCAAAAACTAAAGGAACTGGAAGAAGAAGCCAAGGCTGCCAAATCGGACTTCATCACCCGCTATTGCTATTCCGACGAGGAGCGTGTGGCGGCCATCGAAGCCTTAGGTCCCGACCCGGAAATCACCCGTTTCAAAGGGCTTGGGGAAATCTCTCCCGACGAATTCAAACACTTCATCGGTCCGGACATCCGTCTGGAACAAGTGTCGTTGCATAAGAGCGACCAAGTGAAAGAGCTATTGGAATATTACATGGGCAAGAATACCATGGAACGACAAAACTTCATTATCAACAATCTGGTCATTGAGGAAGACCGTGCGGAAGAAGACGAAACCGCAGAAACCGCTATATAAAGATTCATCAATGGAAAAAATAGCCATATTCCCCGGTAGTTTCGACCCCTTTACCAAAGGGCACGAATCTCTGCTACGACGGGGACTTACGCTCTTCGACCGCATCATTATCGGCGTGGGCATCAATGAATACAAGCGTATGGAACAAAGTACGGAAAAGCGCATTGCCGCCCTGCGCAAGCTTTTTGCCGGGGACGAACGCATCCAGGTGGAGGGCTACTCGGACCTGACCGTAGATTTCGCAGCCCGCCATCACGCCCGCTTCATCCTGCGCGGCATACGCTCCATCAAGGATTATGAATATGAAATGAACATAGCCGACCTGAACCGACGGTTGACAGGCGTGGAGACTATAATCCTGTTCACAGAACCGGAATGGGCGTTCATCAGTTCCACGATGGTGAAAGAACTTATGCACTTCGGGAAGGACATCTCGCCTTATATCCCGGAAGGGCTGGAATACGAATAAACAACAACTCAGCACAAACATCATGAAAAAAACTCTTTGGGCAGCCTTGCTTTTCTGCCTTCCGTGGACAGCTCCGGCACAACGGAAAGGGAACATGTCGGAAATGGAACAGTCCATGCGTAAACTCTCCATGGCCCAGTTGGCCATCAGCAGCCTGTACGTGGACAGTGTGGACGAAGTGAAACTGACGGAGGACGCTATCAACGGGATGCTCTCCAAACTGGACCCGCACTCCTCTTATACCAACGCCGAGGAGACCAAGAAAATGAACGAACCGTTGCAAGGTAATTTCGACGGTATCGGCGTACAATTCAACATGCTGGAAGACACGCTTGTCGTCATTCAGCCCGTGGCCAAAGGACCGTCGGAAAAGGTGGGCATCCTGGCAGGCGACCGCATCGTCAGCGTGAACGACACAGCCATTGCCGGTGTGAAGATGAGCCGTGAGGAAATCATGCGCAGGTTGCGCGGCCCGAGAGACACAAAAGTAAAATTGGGTGTGGTGCGGAACGGTATCAAGGACCGGTTGGAATTCATCGTCACGCGAGACAAGATTCCTGTATCTACCGTAGATGCGGCTTTCATGGTAACCCCCACCGTGGGACTTGTCCGTCTGTCCAGTTTCGGTAGCACGAGCCATGATGAAGTGAAGAAAGCCATCAAGGACTTGCAAGACCAAGGCATGAAGGACTTGATACTGGATTTGCAGCAGAACGGCGGCGGATATATGGATGCCGCGACGGGTATAGCCAGTGAGTTCCTGCCCAAAAACGATTTGATTGTCTACACCAAAGGATTACGCACTCCCTATAAAGAATTCCGCGCCCAAGGCCCGGGATTGTTCCGCGAAGGAAGAATCATCGTATTGGTGGATGAATATTCAGCCTCGGCCTCCGAAATCGTCACGGGAGCCATCCAGGACCAAGACCGCGGCCTGGTGGTAGGTCGCCGCACGTTTGGCAAAGGTCTGGTACAAAAACCTTTCGTCTTGCCTGACGGCTCTATGATCCGGCTGACCGTAGCACGTTATTATACCCCGAGCGGACGCTGCATCCAAAAGCCCTACACTATGGGGGATAAGATGAAGTATAACATGGACGTCATCGAACGTTACAACCATGGCGAACTGACCAACGCAGACAGCATCCACTTCCCCGACTCCTTAAAATATAAGACTTTGCGCAAAGGCCGTACCGTCTATGGAGGAGGAGGCATCATGCCGGACTATTTCATACCGTTGGATACGACACGATACACCAAGTTCCATCGCGAACTGACGGCCAAAGGTGCCATCGTCAACGCCGACCTTAAGTTTATTGATAAGTACCGTAAGAAGATCCGGCGCGAATACGCTTCATTCGACAAATTCAAAACCCGTTTTGAGACACCCCAGGAACTCATCGATCTGGTGCTCGCAGAAGGTGAAAAAGCAGGCGTGAAGCCCAAAGACGAGGAAGAACTGCAAAAGACATTACCGGAACTGAAACTTCAGATGAAAGCCTTGATTGCACGGGACATCTGGGATATGTCGGAATACTTCGCCGTCATGTACGAAGAGAATCCATTCGTGAAAAAAGCATTGGAGCTCCTTGAGCAATAACATTCAAACCACCCTATACAGGAGTTTCACCCAAACATCCTTCATCGTTCAGAATACGCCATAAACCATTCATAATATTTATATTACGCTCTGAAGGATGTTTCAGGTATTTCTCAGCCAAATGTCATTTCATTCTCAGCCAAACGATAAAACGTTTGGCTGAGAATGAAAAAACGTTCTGCGCCAAACATTTTACGGCTCTCCACCATGAAAGGAAGCTGAAAGACGACCTCTCAATTCTTCAGTCCATAACACATTATATAATAACCATTTACTATGTATCCTGAAAGATGAAAGGCATTTTCCGGAAAAGTATGGAAGAGGGAAAGATGTGGAGAGTATCGAGTCCGACGGCTATCCGGTTTCTTTGAGGAAGGACGACACGGAGAGCGCAGAAACGTGCACTAACGTGCGGAAATGTGCACAAACGAGCGGAAACGCGCACAAATGTGCAACCTCCGCCATGCGGCCCCTAACTTTGCCGTAAAAACCGAAGTACATGGAACTGAAACAAATCGTAAGGAGGGCGGTACGTCGATGGGCGGAGAAAATCGCGAGTAAACGAGCGCAGAGGCAAGCTCGCTTGGCTCTGCCGAGTGGGAGCGATTTATCAGAAAGAAAAGCCGGACGTTTGGGAGTTGCCGGAAGCGTGGCCGGTCATATCGGAGAAATAACAGTCGCCGAATCGCGACCGGAATCCTTCACGAGGCCGACCTCTCGGAAGGCGGAAGCCCACGACGCGAAAGACAACGCGCCTGCCCACCTCGACCTCCAGTTGGCCGCTTTCGCGGAAGAGCGTTACGACCTGCGCCACAACCTGCTGACGGGGCAGGCGGAATTCCGCCCCAAGGGACAGGATGCGGCCGCCTTCCTCCCCCTCACGGCACGCGACCTCAACTCCCTCTGCCTCGCCGCCCACGAGGCGGGCATCCCCTGTTGGGACCGCGATGTGTCGCGCTTCGTGGCTTCCGACCGCCTGCCTGATTATCATCCCTTCCGCGATTATTTCGACCGCCTGCCGCCGTGGGACGGAGAAGACCGCCTCGACGCACTGGCACGGCGCGTGTCGGACAGTGCGCTGTGGGTGAGCGGATTCCGCCGATGGATGCTGGCCGTGGCCGCGCAATGGATGGGGGGTGGGGAACGGCCATGCCAACAGTATGGCCCCGGTATTGGTGAGCGGGCGGCAAGGATTGGGAAAATCCACATTCTGCCGCAACCTCCTGCCACCCGAACTGTCCGCCTATTACACCGACAGCGTGGACGTGACGAACACCGCCCGTATGGAACAGCTTTTGGTGGAAATGGGACTCATCAACCTAGACGAGTTCGACCGCATCCCCGTCCGCCGCCATCCGGCCTTGAAGAACGTGATGCAGCTCACCGGCCTGCATGTGCGCAAGGCTTACCAACGCGACGCACGCCGCCTGCCGCGCATCGCCTCCTTCATCGCCACGTCCAACAGCCATGAACTGCTCTCCGACCCTTCGGGCAGCCGCCGTTTCCTCTGCGTAGAGGTGGAGCGACCCATCGACAGCACGGACATCGAACATGCCCAAATCTACGCCCAACTAAAAGCCATGCTCCTCGGCGACGAGCGTTACTGGTTCACGGCGGGGGAAGAAGCGGAAATCCAACATGCCAACGTGGCCTTCTACCGTACTTGTCCGGCGGAAGAGGCTTTTGCCCGCCACTTCCGTGCCGCCCGTCCGGACGAAGAGGCCCTGTCCGTTTCCCTTCCCGAGCTCATCGCCCTGTTGCGCAAGCGTCAGCCGGGCACGCTCACGGGCATCGGCATGCAGGAATTCAGCCGCGCCCTCGTGGCCGCAGGCGTGGAACGGAGGCACACGGAAAAGGGCAACCGTTACCGGATCGTGCCGTTGGAGATATGAGCCAACCCACACAAGAAGAGACCGTAACTATGTAGTCGGAAACTGCACAATGTGTTCAAGAAAGAACCGGACAAATGCTTTAATAATGGGGCGTATGTGCAGTTAGTTATCTTTGCTACACATACGCCTGAAATAACATTCGCAGTTCTATCCTAAAATTATCTTAGTCGTATTTGGTCAATGACCACTCCTTCGTCCAATGCCGTAATCTTGATGCGTCCTTTTCTGCTGCCGGAGGGGAAGCGGGCGGTTTTGACGGCTTGTGCCCGCAGAATGTTGACTTTCCACTCTTCGCTGTATTCTGCGGTTTCGCAGTCGAACACCTGTGGCTCACGGTCATCCGTGGAGACGGCGAAACGCAGTTTTCCGCCTTCTACGGCATGGGTCGGTACGAGGCATACCTCTACGGTCAGGCTGTCTTTCCGGAAGTTTCGGTATTCGTATTCCACTGTTCCACCCTTACCCAAGTAGATGGCTTTCCCGGAATGTCCCAGACCGTCGATGACGGTATGCTGACCTGTCACGGCATCATGTTCCGTGCCGTTCCACAACTGTAGCGGGGCAGGGGAGGACACTAAGGCCGTGGATGATGCAGTGCGCTTGACCTTGTCGAATACGATCAGTCCGCGAGGGGCAGTGCTGATGATGTGGTTCCATTTGCCGTCGAGCAGGGAGTTGAACCGCCGGGTCAGGGAAACGATGCTGTCGTATGCCGCGTCGGACTTCTTCCATAAAGAAGCGCTGTCGGACGGGGTGTGGCGGGCAAACTGTGCATAGAGCATCTTTTTGTTCATTTCGTTCGAGGCTTGTACGGGATACTGGATCATTTCGAAATAAGCATCTTTGCGGTTGGACGGAACGGTTGCATACAATTTTTCCACCCGGTCTGATAGTTTTTTGAATTGTTCGAGGCGTTCGTTGATTTCCTCCGTGGACCATGGCAGGTCGGCGATTTGTTCGTGCCGCTTGTCGTATGTCCGCGTATTGCCCATGAATTCCGGTTTGCGGATATGGGCAAGACGATAATGTTCCTGCATGACAGGGAGCAGTTCTCGACCAACCTTTTCACCAAATTCCCGACAAAGAAAATTGCTCAAATGAGCAGAAACTCCTTCTTTATTCACTTCTTCTATATTCCATGCCATATCCAAAAACAACTCCGTCTGATATTCTATCGGCTTTATGTCACCCACATTCAAAATCCATATCTTACGCACATCATGGTCATACGCCTGCTTCATCTGTTGATATTGAGATTTCTTTCGTCGAAGAAGCCTGTTCGATTATTATTTCAGCAATTTTATTTTCGATATCCTGTCTGATAACTCTTCTGATATCTCTTGCACCAT
>OHLH01000626.1_pt1 | contig 22621 bp, 20 predicted proteins | sample 1569061 | NCBI WGS metagenome assembly OHLH01 (sample SAMEA3879603, study PRJEB24766) | human gut metagenome | biome: human-associated habitat; feature: feces | place: USA | collected 1985/1987
GGCAGAACGCCGAAGCAGGCGGCAAAGGAAGAGCCCAGGCCGTCGCAGATAACACCGCCGGACAGCTCCTTATCGGTGGCCTCACGGCTCATGCCGCCCTCCATCACGCCGGAGATATCGCCCACGGTTTCCACAGCGGTGACGATGAACATGATCAGCACGGGCAGGATGGCGCGCATATCAAAAACGATCTTGACGGGAACCAGCTTGGGGATGGCAAACCAGTCGGCCTGTGCCACCTTGCTCCAGTTCAGCACCCATGCCTTGGTGAACTCCACACCCTCGGCAGTGACACCGGTGGTGGGCAGGACAAAGCCCATGATAAAGGCTGCCAGATAGCCCGCTACGATGCCGATGAGGATGGAGGAAGAACTCAGGAAGCCCGTGGTCCAATGCTTGAAGAACAGGATCACCACCAGCACGAATACGGCCAGCAGCAGGTTTTCCGCGGAACCGAAGTCCTTGGCTGCGTTGCCGCCGCCAAAGGAGTTGACACCCACGGAGATCAGGGACAGACCGATGGACAGCACCACCGTGCCGGTGACCACCGAGGGGAAGAACTTGCGCAGAGGCTTGAGGAAGAAGCCCAGCACGCTTTCAAAAATACCGCCGATGATGGATGCGCCCATGATCGCGCCATAGGCCAGCACACCGCCGCCCATCGTGCCCACAACGCTGTTGAACACGCCGATAAAGCCGGAACTGGTACCCATGATGATAGGCACTGCGCCGCCCACGGGTCCGATGGTGAACAGCTGCACCAGCGTGACGATACCTGCCACGAACATGGCACTCTGCAGCAGGGTGACCTGCAGGTCTGCAAACTCGCCGCCTGCAATGCCACAGGCGCTGGTGATGATCAGCAGCGGGGTCAGGTTGCCCACGAACATGGCGCAGACGTGCTGCAAGCCCAGCGGGATGGCCTGCCGCAGAGACATTTTGGCTTCAAACTGATAAGCCGCTTCTTCAAGCTTGACTTCCTTCAAAAAATCCACTCTCCTCAAGGTTTTAAAGGTTTATGCGGTTCGGATGCTTTGCAAAAAAAGCGAAAATATTATAGCAAAATGCAGATAAGATGTAAAATAAGTATGACTTTTGTATGAAAAATTGCTGCATCCCACAAGTGAACTTTTCTTCGGCAGACAAGCAAAAAAGCAGGACTTCCGCATGATTTGTCCAGCCTGATTCGGCTGGCATCATACAGAATCCCCTGCTTTTTTCGTGCTTTTCTCTGTTTTTTGTGCGATACGGAAAAATTTTTGTTTCTGCGGTCAGAGCAGTCCATAATCCCGCAAACAGCGCGTCAGCCCTGCCTGTGTAGTGTCAAATACGATGCCATGCGCCTGCAGCTTGCTGCAATCCATCGCAAGATTCCGTGCCCAGTCAGCTTCCTGAATATCGACCATGATCCCCAGTGTCTCAGCAAACTGCCGGGCGGTCAGTACCATGTTTTCAGCGTTTTCACTGCCAAAGTTATAGACCCCGCCGGGCAGGGTCAGGGCAGCTTCCAGCAGTGCTACCGCCTGCCGGACGTAGGTGATGCCCCGGAAGTCCCGGACAGAAAAGCGGACAGATTCTCCCCGCTGCGCCGCACGCAGAAGGTTCAGCGGCAGGTTGCCCCGGATGGGCAGCCGGTAGCCCGGCAGGTCGTACATCCATGTGGCGCGCAGCAATACGGCACCCGGGCAGAGCGCCTGCACCCGCTGCTCCATTTCCAGCTTGTCCTGCCCGTACACATTGGCAGGCTTTAACGGAATCGTTTCCGGCAGCGGGCCGGACTGCTCCACACCGGCATAGACCTGATCCGAACTGAAGGCCACCAGCTTTGCGCCGATCTCCGCTGCGGCACGGGCAAGCCAGACCGGCAGCTCCACATTGGCGCGGTAAGCCTGCTCCGGGTGATCGGCACAGTAACCGGTATCCGAAATGGCTGCGGTGTGCAGAATGCCATCCGGGCGCTGCTGCAAAACTGCTTGCCGCACGGCGTCCTCCCTTGCTGTTGCCAGAAAGCCTTTGGGAAAGGTGCACAGCTCGTAACGCCCCGACCATTGCTGCACCACGCGGGAGCCCACAAAGCCGCCTGCACCGGTTACAAGGATCTTCTTCATTTTGTTCTCCCGCAATAAGGCATCAGATAAAAAATTCCAGCACGAACACCACGGCACAGCAGCCTGCAGCCACCTGAAACAGGCTTGCGCCAAACCATGCGGCAGCAATGCCGACTACCAGTGCAACAGCACCTGCTGCCGGGCTCTGCGTTGCCTGAATGATGGCCGGAAAGGTCATCACAGCCAGCGTTACATAGGGCACATAGTACAAAAACGACTGGATGAAGCGGTTTTTGATCGGTTTGCGGATCAGCGTCAGCGGCAGGATGCGGATGGCATAGGACACCAGCGCCATGACCGCAATATAGATATAATTGTTATGCGTCATTTTCGTTTTCCTCCTGCCTGACCGGGAACAGCACCGCCGCTGCACCGGAGATCGCCACTGTTAAAAGAATGGTGCGGGTACCCTCGGAGAGTGCCGAGATGCCCGGCAGATAGCTGCACAGAAAACTCAGCGCAAAGCTGATGACGACCAGCACCGCAACGATCCGATCCTTGCGGGCCGGCGGGATGATGATGGCCAGAAACATTCCGTACAGCGCCACACTCAGGGCGCTGACTACCCGCAGCGGCAGCAGGTTGCCCGCTATAATGCCCAGCGCCGTACCACAAGCCCATGCCGGCGCCGCCAGCAGGATAGCGCCATAGGTATAATACGGATTCAGACTGCCCGGGCGGGCGATGGTAATGCCGAACAGTTCGTCCGTGACATCATAGCCGATGAGCAGCCGATGCCAAAAGGGCGTTTCCGGAGCAAAGCGCTGTGCCAGTGCACAGCTCATCAGCAGATACCGCGCATTGGCGATCAACGTAATGACCGCCACCTCAAAATAGGTGGCGTTTGCCATGATCAACGCAAATGCGGCATATTCTCCTGCAGAGGCATTGTTCAGCAGGCTGACAAGAAACCCCTGAAACGGCGTAAAGCCCGCCTTGCGCGCCGCGATGCCCAACGAAAACGATACCGCAAAATAGCCCAGTGCAATGGGCACACCGTCCCGCATTCCGTCACAGAACACCTTGCGGCTGAACTGATCTGCCCTTCCTGTTTGGACGAGCTGCGGCTCCAAAAGCCTCTGCTTCGATTCCATAGTTGATACTTCCCCTTTCCTATTTTGCAAACAACAGAATCTATTATACTCCCCTGCAGGCAGAGAAGAAAGAGGTTTCGGACTTTTTGTGTAAAATACTGCGTTCAAAAGACTTCGGGGGGAGCGCTGATATAGGAGACGCTTTGAACGTTATGGCTTGTTTGATCGTGCCGAAAGATAAAAACACCCCGGAGGTTCCGTTTTCACGGACCCCTCCGGGGTGATGGCGCTATTGGGAATTACTCGAGCTCGGTAAGTCCGGATTCTTACTAAACAAATCTGTTTAGTGAATTTATCCTTGGATGTTCACTTTTCCATGAGATTGCCGTGGTAGATGTGGCTTGCCGATTTTTTAGTATCAGGATAGTATCACACAACCAGCGGGATCTCTGTGAATATTATAGCAGATATTTTTCCTAATATCAAATATTATTTGCTATCATCCCCTGCCATTGAACTTCCGCCAATCCCAAAGAACTTATCAAAGAAGCTCTTCAGCTTATCGATTACACCCTGTTTCTTCTGCGCACGGCCACCGCCGCCAAAGCGGGAAACAGGTGGCATCAGCTTGTCAATATCCGTGCCAACAGTCTTGATCTCACCGTCACGGAACGCATTGGCCAGATACTTGCGTGTCTCTGGCTCCTTCAGCTTTTCCTCTTGGATGATCTTTGCAAGCTCTTTCTCCCGCTGTTCGGACACATAGGTGTTCCACTCTGCCATCACGTCATCCACATCGTTGACCCCTGCAATAAAGGTTTCAATCAGTTGCTTTTTGCTGCGCAGTTCCGGGCTGGCATCAATCGCCTTGCGAATCGTGATGAGCACTTCTTTATCATCGCAATGGGTGTCATGGTACTTTTTGACCAGCATCAGAATGTAGTCAATGTTAATTTCGACCTGCCGAATCAGTTCCACCTCGAACACCACATCATCCGTGATGTCCTCTTTGGTTTCATCGTGCTTCTTGTTACGCCATTCATCCCGCAAATCCTGATAGCGGCCCAAATAGTCCTGTAAATCCCGTTCAGAGATCAGTTCGTTGCCCTTGAAATCATCAAAGGAAGACAGCCGGTTCCGCATCCGCAGCAGTGCACCAAACAGCACGATAAAATCTTTCTGGTTCTGCTCCCCGATGATTTGCGGCTCTGTCAGCGGGAACTTCTGCGTCAGGTCATCGATCATGCCTGTATAACCCTGATGGTATTTTCCCTGCTCGTCCATATAACCGTGGTAGTAGTCCGCATATTTGCGCAACAGAACGATGCCGCCCGCATTTTTATCTCCAAACAGCGAAATTGCCGCATCCACCCGCTTTTGCAGGTTGCGGAAGCAGACGATATTGCCAAAGGTCTTGATGCTGTTCAAGATACGGTTCGTCCGGCTGAACGCCTGAATCAGACCGTGCATCTTCAGGTTCTTGTCCACCCAAAGGGTGTTCAGGGTCGTGACATCGAAGCCCGTCAGGAACATATTGACCACGATCAGCAGGTCGAGCTCTTTATTCTTCATGCGGAGCGATACATCTTTATAGTAATTCTGGAACCGTTCGCCATCGGTCGAGTAGTTCGTGTGGAACATCTCGTTGTAATCCTGAATGGCGGCATCCAGAAAATCCCGGCTGCTCTGGTCGAGGTTGGAGGTATCTTCCGGGCTTTCCTCGTCCAAAATACCGTCTGTTTCTGCTTCATTGGCTCCATAGCTGTAAATGGTAGCAATGCGCAGCCGCTTGGTTGGATCTGCCGCCATCTGTTTTTTGAACTCCTGATAATACAGCTTTGCCATCGGCACAGATGCCACGCAGAAAATCGAATTAAAACCGCTGACGCGCTGTTTTTGCTTAATTTCCTCCACCGCACCACGCTGGGCAGAGGCCACCTCTGCCACATTCGTCAGCAGATTAAACTCATACGATTTGTCTCCCCGATAGGTTTTCTGGTCGAAGTGGTCGAGGATGTACTTGGTCACCAGCGAAATGCGCTTGGGTGCCATGAACGCCTTTTCGCGGTCAATGTCCCAAACCTGTTTATCGTCCATGTCCGGCTCTGCGTCCATCGTCTTGATGTAGTCCACACGGAACGGCAGCACATTCTTGTCGTTGATGGCATCCACGATGGTGTAGGTGTGCAGTTGGTCGCCGAACGTCTGCGCCGTAGTGAAATAGCGTGGATCAGTGGAACTTCCTGCGTTGACTGCAAAAATCGGCGTTCCTGTAAAGCCGAACAGGTGGTACTTTTTGAAATTGTGGACAATGGCCTTATGCATATCACCGAACTGGCTGCGGTGGCACTCGTCAAAGATGATCACAACGTGCTTCTGGTAGACCTCATGCCCCGGATTTTTCTTGATGAAGGTCGCCAACTTCTGGATTGTGGTAATGATGATATGTGCTTCCGGGCTTTCCAACTGGCGTTTCAGAATCGTTGTACTGGTGTTGGAGTTTGCTGCGCCCTTCTCAAAGCGGTCATACTCCTTCATGGTCTGGTAGTCCAAGTCCTTTCGGTCTACCACAAACAGCACCTTGTCGATGTAGGGCAGCTGCGATGCCAACCGTGCTGTCTTGAAGGAAGTCAGCGTCTTGCCGGAGCCAGTGGTGTGCCAGATGTAGCCACCGCCCTCAATGCTGCCATACTTTTTGTAGTTGTTGGCGATCTCGATGCGGTTCAATATCCTCTCGGTTGCCGTGATCTGATATGGGCGCATCACCATCAGCATCTTTTCTGAGGTAAAGATGCAGTACCGGGTCAGCACGCTCAGGATCGTGTGCTTTGCAAAGAATGTCCGGGTAAAGTCGATCAGATCCGTTAGCACGCGGTTGTTTGCATCGGCCCAGTAGGAGGTAAATTCAAAGCTATTGCTGGTCTTTTCCTTTTTCGTCTTGCCGTGTTTGGCATCCTTGATGGCATTGTAGCGGGTGCTGTTGGAGTAGTACTTGGTATTTGTGCCGTTGGAGATCACAAAAATCTGCACATACTCATACAAGCCGCAGCCCGCCCAGAACGAATCCCGCTGATAGCGGTTGATTTGGTTGAACGCCTCCCGGATGGCCACCCCGCGCCGCTTCAGTTCCACATGAACCAGCGGAAAGCCGTTGACCAGAATCGTCACATCGTAGCGGTTATCATGCCGTGCGCCGTCTGCTTGTTTTACCTCATACTGGTTGATGACCTGCAGGCGGTTGTTATGGATGTTCTTCTTGTCGATCAGCGTGATATTTTTGGAACTGCCATCATCCCGGTGCAATACCTGCACATTGTCTTCCTGAATCTTCCGGGTCTTTTCAGGAATATGCTCGTTGGGGTTGGCAATTACATCACTGAAAAACTGCCGCCACTCCGTATCGGAAAACTTGTAGTGGTTCAGCTCTTCCAGTTGGCTGCGGAGGTTAGCAATCAGTTCATCCTCGGTATGCAGCGGCAGATAGGTATAGCCCTGCTCACACAACAGCCGGATAAACTCTTTTTCCAGTTCCGCCTCGCTTTGGTAGCTGTCAGAGCGCACCTTGGAGGGTTCATAGGTGGCAACAACGGTATCTTCATTGGTAGCCGCAACGATATTGAAAAAGGACATTTTCACACCCGCCTTTTACTCATACAAACCTGCTTCTTCTCGTTCTACTCGAATATCTCGCAGTTTTCTTCCCTGATAAAGCCAATGCACCGGCCCTTGTAGCGGATAGGTCGTCTGCATGATTTTTTGAGCCAACGCAGAAAGCGAATAGGCTTTACCCTGATACTCAATTTGCCTATCATCTTTTACTACGGCTACAACCTCAGGATGATTTTGCAGCACGATCTCTGCCCCCATCGGAATACCACATTTAATAAATGAGAAAGGGGCCTTGCGTTCTTTTGCTTCTTCCTGAATTTCAGCCGCAACTTCTTCGTCTGCAATCTCATGGCCTTCCGGGGTAAGGCGCTGCAGTTTGTCCATTGTGCCGCTTAGTTTTGCAATGCTCTCCAAAAGCGCATAAGCATCCTCTTTTGTCATTGCATAAAACTCTTTTGTTCTTGTCTTGCCATCGAACGTATCAATAGCGCGCAAATCAGGATTCAAACGGTCAATCAGGCTATGCAGTTCTTTATCTTGTAGCGGAGTCGAAACATCATAAGTAGCATATACCCGAAACGCAAATGGGATGCACTCGCTTCGATTTAACTGTTTCAGTCGATTCTCGATATTGGTGGCATAGCCGATTTTTACATAATCGGGGAAAGAGGGATTTGTCAGGATATAAATTACACCAGCCTTTTTTGCTGCACTCACGTTGCAGCCACCTCCTTAAACGTCAACAATTTATCTCGATAATATTCATACTGCTTTTGGCGTGCTTCAATTTCTGCAGGCAAACCAATGTTGAGGTCGGAGCAAATCTTCTCAAAGTTGTCCAGCACATTTACAATGCGGTTCTGGACATCAAGAGGTGGAACAGGAATTTTATAGGCCAATACTTTCTGAAAATCCAGAGAATCAACTGTTCCTCCCTGCTTTTTAGTCGTTCTGCGAATACTCTCTCCATAGGCTTGCAACGCATGGGAAACATACCGAGAAGATATTCCTTCTTTTGTCACCAGAATTTTAATATCCTGATTTACCGTCGTTTCAAACGGAATATAAGTAACCGGGAATGTGTGCCGCAAAATCCCTGACCGTGTAACGATCGCCACACTCCCAGCGGGATATACCGTCATAGATGCTTCATCAACCGCTGCATTCGTGATATGGTCAATCGTATCTGACAAGATCGGCTGCTTAACATCTTTTGAAGATACCCACGGAATCGTGCCACTCTCCCAATATTTCTTCTCAGCCATCGAAGGAGTTTTTCCGCCAGACCACTTTCCAAGGTCAGCAATTCTACACAATATCTCTCGATCAAAATCAATTGTCCCCCCCCCTGAGGACATCGAAAGTCAGCAACTTATCCCGATAGAATTCATACTGCTTTTGGCGAGCTGTAATCTCAGCCGTAAGCTGATTTTGTAATTCCACAATATTTTCCGTATAATCATCTAAAATGCGAACAATCTCGCGCTGAATTTCTATCGGTGGAATCGGCACTTTAATTTCGCGAATAGCAGGAACACTTGAATGAACAACTTTGCTTTTAACTTTTCCCTTACTCTTTTGTTGCCGTGCATCTGTTGTTGCTAATACGTAGCTCAAATATTTAGGGTCCTGATTATGCTTCAATACAACAATATCTCCACCTGCCAAACATTTCTCATGCCCTATGTACGCGCAACATTTCGCAATATCGTCTACGCTTTCTCCTGTAATTGCAAACAGAACATCTCCATATTCAAAGTATTTCTTGCTTGTCAATTTTGCTTCATCTGTATGTGATACACATTTATCAAACCATACACCATAGGTCGTATATATTTCACCATATCGCACACAAGGCGTTCCATCAACAGTTACTTGGTCACGTGTTATTCCCGCGCCTCTATAAATATCGACTGCAATTTCACCCAATGTTTTGTATTCCACACCATCCGGGCAAAGCTCGCGAATCAATTCATCCAGTTTACTCATTCTTCAACTTCATCTCCCCAACGCATCATGTATTCTTCGGCACGTTTTTTAAGGAATGTCGGACTACCATCTATTACTATCGGATAAAACCACTTTTCCCCTTCTATGCACGATTTTCTCCATCGTTTCACGTTATCTCTTAAAAGGGTCATTGTAAAAAGCGTTCCACCTGTCAATGCATAATCCTTGCTTGTTTCCTCGCATTCTAATGCACATTTACTTGAAAGCAAGAAGCGTTTCATTTTATCATCTCGTGGTGTTTCTTTTACTGATAGCTCCACAGAGAACTTCTCTTCGTCCTCTTCTCGACAAACAACGTGTGCCACCGATTCTTTGTGATTCAATTCAAAAGGTTCCAAATCCATATCATCGCCAACATAGCTGAATATTTTTTGTCTCTGTCTTTGCAGATTTGCTCTAAAGTTTTTAGTTGGCACATAAACAACTTCATGGATTCCTTTTTCCAATGTTTCTGACAAATAGAATACAATAAAATTCACCTTTCGGGCATCGCAGTTTTCTTCTATCCATTGAACTATCTCCTCAAAGAATGGCATCAGTCCGTTTTTTGCTTTCTCCGTCTTGCCATCATGTGATAAATACAAATGCCCAAAATCACTATGAACTTCCACTAAGAAACCCATTTGAATATTATATTTTCCAGTGCTCTTTTTATTGAGCTCCTGCAAATAGTCGTCCACATTACTCAAATGCCTTTCCATTGAGTAAACAAACGATTCCATGAAGTTTCTATACGTTGCCCTTTGAATATTGTTTGCCATGTTCTCTAACAGTTTTGCCATTCCATCAAAAAGTCCATCTGGAATTTCTGGCGACGCCATAACCTTTTCATGGTATTTATCATAAAACGCATTAACATTTTTTTGTTCTACTATGCCAATAGAAGCAACCTGTTTACTATCATTTCCTTTTTTGTACTGTTTCTGTGTCACTAAATGGTCAACTCGAAAATGCTCGATTCCCAAAAGCGTTCTCTTACCATTTTGCTCTTGCGGAGTTAATATCACAAAATCAGGCCGTTCACCATCAAGTATCGATTCTTTGTCTTTTAACCCTGCTTCTACAGCCTTAAAAAACGTTTTTGTTCGTCCTCTTTTCCGAAGCCCCAATGTTACCGCCTGTCGCAAACAATCCAGCTCCTTGCTTTTCTTTTCCATTGTGGCCTCCCTCCTATGGACATCTTACAAATTCTCTTCCAAATACCTGTCAAAATCGCTCTGGTACAACCGATCCTGCACCACACGGTACTTTTCAAACTCCGTTTCGGCGTGCATTTTTGCAAGCTGTGCCGAGATTTTGCCTGCATCCTTCAGCACTTCCAGATCATCTGCCTGCAAATAGATGTCCAGCCGCTTGGCCCAGTCCTCCATGGTCATGGGGACTTCAAAGTATTTCTTGGTCAGGACTGTGCCGCCGTTTTTCAGGCGTTCTTCGTCCATTGCCCACCCCTTGATGGTGTACTGCTCCACGATCTGATTTGCCCAAACACGGAACCGCACCGCCCGCTGGTTGTTCACCTTGAAGCCGACCGCAATAATCATTTGCAGATTATAGTGGTTCACGCTGCGAGTAACCTGTCGGCCACCCTCATTTTGAACTATTCGGAATTTCCGAATAGTTGCCGCTTCGTCCTGCTCATGGTCAGCATAAATCTTCTTGATATGCTCATTGATGGTCGGAAGCCCCACATCGTAAAGAGTCGCCATCATCTTTTGCGTCAGCCAGATGTTTTCATCCTCGTAGCGCATCTCGATGCTGTCCTTGTCCTCCCCTGTGGAGGCAACAAAAGTCAAATATTCCGCCGCAGAAGAACGTACCAATGCAGAATCTTTCTTTTCGCTTTCCATCTCAGCCCTCGATTTCTGCCACGATCTGGTCAATGGCGGCCCGCAGTTCGTTTTCTCGTGCTACGATTTGCGCAATTTCAGCGTTCAGCTTCACAATATCGATCTTCTCGCGGGTATCCTTGGCTTCCACATAAGTGGAAACCGACAGGTTATAGTCATTTTCCTGCACCTCGGAATACTCTGCCAGATGGGAGAAGTGTGCTTCTTCTGTCCGCTGTGCAAAGGTGTCCACTATTTTGTTAATGTTCTCCGGGGTGAGTTTGTTGTTGTTCGTCACCTTGACGCACTCGGAAGAAGCATCAATGAACAGCACCTTATTGTCCGTTTTACCCTTTTTCAGCACCATGATGCAGGTGGCAATACTGGTACCAAAGAACAGGTTGCTCGGCAACTGGATGATGCAGTCAATGAAGTTGTTGTCCACCAGATACTTGCGAATTTTCTGCTCTGCGCCGCCACGGTACATGATGCCAGGGAAACAGACGATTGCAGCCGTACCGTTGGAAGCCAGCCATGCCAGCGAGTGCATGATAAAAGCCAAATCCGCTTTGCTCTTCGGAGCCAGCACACCCGCCGGAGCAAAACGCGGGTCATTGATGAGCAATGGATTTTCGTCACCGGCCCACTTGATGGAGTACGGCGGATTCGATACGATCAGCTCAAAGGGTTCATCATCCCAGTGCTGCGGATTTGTCAGCGTGTCCTCACAGGCAATGTCGAATTTGTCAAATTCAATGTCGTGCAGGAACATATTGATGCGGCACAGGTTGTACGTTGTGATGTTGATTTCTTGTCCAAAGAAGCCATTGCGCACGGCATCCCGTCCCAGCACCTTTTCTGCCTTCAGCAGCAGCGAACCGGAACCGCAGGCAGGATCATAGACCTTGTTGATTTCCTTCTTGCCTACCGTACCCAGCCGGGTCAGCAGCTCCGAAACATCGGCAGGCGTAAAGAACTCGCCGCCGGACTTGCCCGCATTGCTGGCGTACATGGTCATCAGGTATTCGTAGGCATCGCCAAAAGCATCAATGTCATGCTCTTTCACATCGCCAAGGTTCATATCTGCCACGCCGTTCAGCAGTTTCACGAGCTTCTCATTGCGCTTGGCAACAGTCGCACCCAGCTTATTGCTGTTGACATCGTAATCATCGAACAACCCTGCAAACTGCCCCTCGGAGGAGCTGCCCTTTGCGGATTCCTCAATGTGCCGGAAGACTGTTTCCAGCGTTTCGTTGAGGTTTTCGTCGCTGGCCGCTTTTGCCCGTACATTGCAGAACAGCTCACTGGGCAGGATGAAGAACCCTTTTTCCTGTACCAGCCCTTCCCGTGCCTGCTCTGCCTCTGCATCAGACATATCCTCATAGCGGAAGTCCGGGTTGCCTGCATCAATTTCGCCCTGATTGATATAGCTGGCAATGTTCTCCGAAATATAACGGTAGAACATCGTACCGAGAACGTAGCTCTTGAAATCCCATCCGTCCACTGCGCCGCGCAGATCATCCGCAATCGCCCAGATTGCACGGTGCAGCTCTTCGCGTTCTTGCTCTTTTTTGGTGTCTACCATTTTTATTTCCTCCATCAAATGCGGATTTCCGCATTGTTTTCTTTCATTTTAACATAGTAAATGTACCACTATTGGTACACCATGGTGTTTTTCCCAGAAAGGATATACTTTCCCTTTATACTATCCTAGTAAAGCGTACCACAGCTTTTCCGTGATTGCAAGCCGATAAAAATTTCTATTGCTTTTTCGGGGTCGAATTATCACTTATATGTACAGACCCCCGCCAACATCCGCTAGCGGGGGTCTACTACGCTTACAGTTCTACGCTGTTCTGCCTGTTCTTCTTCTGGCTCTTATCTGCGGTCTGCTCCTGCTCCCTCATAAGCCCAATGACCTGCTGCATCTTTTCGGCACCGAAATAGTTCCATACTCGCCTGAAATCACGTTTCATCGCATAGAGCTGCGAATTCTCAGCTTTCACCTGTTCCAGCTGCTGGCTCAAATGACGGGTAGCCTTCATCTCGTCCTGATAGAAATACTGGTACTTATCCCTCTCGTTCTTAACCTCCCAGTACTTCCGATGGAGGGCAAAGAGTACCTTCACCAACTTCTGGATCAGCGGCATGGCCTTCTTCTCCTGATAGCTCTTGGCGGTCTCAAATGTGGCTGCTTCTGGCACCCATTCTTCTGGCCGCCGGGAGTACTGCGCTGACAGGTTTTCCAGCCTCTCCATGATGGGAGCCAGCTTGTTCAGCTTCTGGCTCTGCTTCTGGTAGGTCAGCTCTGCTTTCTGTACCCGCTGTTCAGCGGCTTCTACGGCTGTCTGCGCTGTTTCCAGCTGTTCCTGCATCTCGGTCAGGTCGGTCTGGCACTCCTGCTTGGCAGCTTCCAGAGCCGCTACCTCTTTACTACGCTCCTGCTTTTTGAAGTCCAGCACAGACAGGTGCTCTTCGTGGGTGCCTTTCTGTTCCCACTCGATGCCGTGCCGCTCCATCACGGCAGCAAGCTGCTCTTTTTCGGCGTTGATCCACTGGTTCAACTCGGATTCCCGTTTGGAGCCGCCTGCAAAGCCCAAGGCCTTCAGAGCCTGCTTCAGGGAGACCTTGGTGTCCAGTCCTTTGCCTTTCCAGCCGGACACATACGGCACGAAGTCGATGTGCAGATGGGGCGTAGCTTCATCCATGTGGAGGAATGCTCCGAACACCCGCAGTGTCGGGTTACGTTCTTGGAAGCCCTGCATATACTCGTCCAGCAGTTCCTTTGCCAGTGCGCCGTTCTCGGTCAAGACACCCATATCATCTTTGTTGCCGATCTGGACGATCAACTCATGGAAGAGCTTTTCCTGCTTGCCTGTCCGCAGGTGCTCATAGTAGTCGTTGATACAGCGGTCCTTGCGCTTCTGCTTGGCGTTGTAGCGGTTCACTGCCTCGTCAAAAAGTTCGTGGTACACCTTCTGAATCGGTTCATCCCGGTACATAACATTCAGGCTGCTGCGCTTCGGGTCTACGTTTTCAGCGGTGAAACTTCTCCGGTTATGGTTGAGGGAGCCGGGGCCCCGCATTGCGGAAATGGTTCTTTTCAATCGCACGTCCTTTCTCTGTGGAAGTAACTGGTGCCGGACACGGCAAAGGCTTTGTTACTTTCGTCGAAAGTAACGCAAAAGCACTTTTGACAGACGTTTCGTCCATCAAAAGATGTCTTTGCGCCCTGCCGGGGGCCTCCGTCTGCGGACGAGGTTTCGCTGCACCCAACAGACCGTTGGTGCCGGAGATCATATCAAAGCTGTCCTCGGCTTCCATCTTCCGGGTGTGATGAACCACCAGCAGGCAAATGCCGTACCTGTCGCTGAAAGTTTTCAGTTTGGTCACGATCTCGTAGTCGCTGGCATAGCTGTATCGGTCACCGCCGATCTCCCGCACCTTCTGCAGGGTGTCGATGATGATGAGCCGTACATCCGGGTGCTCCCGGATGAATCCTTCCAACTGCTGGTCAAGTCCCTCGCTCACGGACTTAGCTTGCGTTGCGAAGTAGAGATTGTTGGTCTCCTCTACCCCGAACATCCGGGAGAGCCGCCGCTGCAACCGGGCGTAATCGTCCTCCAACGCCAGATAGAGGACGGTGCCTTGATGCACCTCGTACTCCCACAGCGGAAGCCCCATCGCCACATGGTAGGCAAGCTGCCCCATGAAGAAGGACTTGCCCACCTTGGGCGCTCCTACAAAGAGGTAGGTGCCACTGTACAGCAGGTCGTTCACGATGGGCTTCCGGGGTGGATACACCGTGTCGTACAGTTCGGTCATTGATACCGTGTTCAGCCCGAAATTGTTTGACTTTTTCGCGGCTTGCAGATTGATTTGCTTGCCCGAATTTGTTATAATATTGGTGGTAATTTTATCAGACGACTGTACCGCATCTGCGCCAACAGATGCACCCGGTACGGTCGTTTTTCTATTGTCCGTCATTCGCATTCCTCCTTAAGTCCGTTCAACGTCAGGGCTGCCATTTGCAGGGTCTCCAGCAAGTCCGGCGGGACTTCTTCATCCACGGCCAGCCGCTGCAATTCCTGATAGATCAGCTCCATCTGGCCTCGTAGGGCTTTGTAGACCCTTGGGTTGCCTACCACGGTGATCTCCCGGTCAGTCAGGCGGCGGATGATATACTCCTGTTTGGTCAACCCGGAGAGCTTTACTTTGGCTTCCAGAACCTCGTCCTCTTCCGGGGACATTCGGAAGGCCACCACCTTGTTCCGCCAGCGGCCTTGCTGGTCGAGTACTCGTTCCATCTTCATCCCTCCCTTCGCTCCATGTCCAGCTTCTGCGCCATCTCCTGCTGCTTTGAGGGAAAGAGGTAGGCGTACTTATAGGTGATGTCCACGCTCTCATGCCCCACCCGGTCTGCGATTGCCAGAGCCGAGAAGCCCATCTCGATCAGCAGCGACACATGGGAGTGCCGCAGGTCGTGGATTCGTATCCGCTTCACCCCGGCTGCCTTGGCTCCCCTGTCCATCTCGTGGTGCAGGTAGCTCTTGGTCACCTCAAAGATCCGCTGGTCTGGCTGGACTTTGTAGAGGGATTTCAGATAGTCCCTGATCTCGTCCGTCAGAAACTGCGGCATCTGGATGACCCGGACGCTCTTGGGTGTTTTCGGGTCGGTGATCACATCCCGGCCTTTCAGCCTTTGATAGGATTTGGTGATGGAGAGCAGCCCCTTGTCCAAGTCGAAGTCTGCCGGGGTCAGAGCCAGCAGCTCGCCCTCCCGGATGCCACACCAGTAGAGGACCTCAAAAGCGTAATAGGACTGCGGCTTGTCCATCATCGCTTCCGCGAACTTGAGGTACTCCTCCTTCGTCCAGAAGAGCATCTCCTTGTGCTTTTCCGACCCCATGCACCCGGCTGTGGCCGCTGCGTTTGATTTCAGCCCGTAGAACCGGACGGCGTGGTTCAGAATGGCACTGAGCTGTCCATGGAGCGTCTTGAGGTAGGTCGGCGAGTAGGCCTTGCCGTTTTTGTCCCGGTAGTTCAGCATCTCGTTCTGCCATGCGATCACATCCCGTGGCTTTATCTCGCTGAGCCGTTTTTCTTTGAAATACGGTAAGATTTTCGTTCGGATGATGTGCTCTTTGGTAGACCAGGTGTTTTCCCGGAGCCGCTTTTTCTTGTCCGTGATATAAATTTCCACAAAGGCTTCAAAGGTCATGGTCAGGTCTGCTGCCTGCTGAAGAAGAAACTCACGCTCCCACGCCAGAGCGTCTTTCTTGGTGGCAAACCCCCGTTTCAGCTTCTTCTGCTTCACACCTTGCCAGTTCTCGAAGTAGAAGGAAGCGTACCATGTGCCCTGTTTGCTGTCCTTGTAGGCTGGCATCCTATCACTCCTCCCCTGCCCCGTAGATTTTCTCCTGATAGTACCTCCTGCTTACCCGGCCTCCTACGGTCGTGTAGCCTTTGGCCTTCACACCGACCCGGACCTCCCGGAAAAGCATATGGCAGTCAGCTTCCGCTATCGCCTGCTGGATGAGTTCTTAAAGGAGTGGCAGCTCCGCAAGAAGCAGCTCCGGGAGGGCGAGATCACCAAGGAAGAGTATCTGGAATGGAAGCTCAACTGGCCACAAACCGCCGACGGCTGCGGCCGGTACGAGCCGAAGAAAAAGTGGCGTAAAGAATAAAAGACACAAAAATGCCCTCTGAAAAACTTACCGTTTCTCAGAGGGCATTTTCATGTCTCTCTTTATGAATAATCGTCTGATAGTATCAAAGCAGTATCACAGAGCCTTTTGACTCTCAAAATATTGCATTGCATCAATACTTTTCAGGGTTTGCAGATTACTCGAGCTCGATAGTTGCAGGCGGCTTACCGGTGCAATCGTAGAACACGCGGTTGACGTGCTTGACCTCGTTAACGATGCGGCTGGTGACAGTGCCCAGAACATCCCACGGCATATCGTAGCTTTCTGCGGTCATGAAGTCGGTGGTGGTCACGGCGCGCAGCGCAACGGCGTAGTCGTAGGTGCGCTCGTCGCCCATAACGCCGACGCTGTGCATATTGGTCAGTGCAGCGTAATACTGGCTAATCTCCTTATCCAGACCAGCCTTGGCAATCTCCTCGCGCCAGATGGCGTCAGCGTCCTGCACGATAGCGACCTTCTCGGGGGTCACCTCGCCGATGATGCGGATGCCCAGACCGGGGCCGGGGAACGGCTGACGGCTGACCAGATACTCAGGCAGACCCAGCTCACGGCCGGCCTGACGAACCTCGTCCTTGAACAGGTTACGCAGAGGCTCCACCAGTTCCTTGAAGTCCACGGTATCGGGCAGACCGCCCACGTTATGGTGACTCTTGATGACGGTGGACTCACCGCCCAGACCGCTTTCCACCACATCGGGGTAGATGGTGCCCTGTGCAAGGAAATCCACCTTTCCGATCTTCTTGGCCTCTTCCTCGAACACGCGGATGAACTCCTCGCCGATGATCTTGCGCTTGCGCTCCGGCTCGGTGATGCCCTTCAGCTTGCTGAAGTAGCGGTCGCGAGCATCTACGCAGATGAAGTTGATGTCGAAGCCGTTGGCATTGCCCGGGCCAAAGACAGAGCAGACCTCTTCCTTTTCATTCTTGCGCAGCAGGCCGTGATCCACGAACACGCAGGTCAGCTGCTTGCCGATGGCCTTAGCCAGCATAGCGGCCAGCACGGAGGAATCCACGCCGCCGGACAGGGCGCACAGCACCTTGCCCTCGCCGATGCGCTCCCGCAGAGCCTTAACGTTGTTCTCTACAAAGGAATCCATCTTCCAGTCGCCGGAGCAGCCGCAGACGTTGTACACAAAGTTGCGCAGCATCTTCTTGCCCTCGGCGGTGTGCAGCACCTCCGGGTGGAACTGTACGGCGTACAGACCCTTTTCGGCATTTTCAACGGCTGCCACAGGGCAGTTTGCAGTGTGGGCAGTGATCTGGAAGCCGGGAGCCGCCTGCTCGATGTAGTCGTTGTGGCTCATCCAGCAGATGGTAGAGGGCTGTACATCGGTGAACAGCTTGCTCTCGGTGTTCACGAACACCTCGGTCTTACCGTACTCACGCTCGGGAGCGCGGCAGACATGACCGCCCAGCAGGTGCATCATCAGCTGGCTGCCGTAGCAGATGCCCAGCACGGGCACGCCCCAGCTGAAGATCTCGGGGTCGATGGTGGGAGAGTCCTCCAGATAAACGCTGTTGGGGCCGCCGGTGAAGATGATGCCCTTGGGATTCTTGGCCTTGATGACCGAAAGATCGGTTTTATAGGAATAGATCTCGCAGTAGACATTATTTTCTCGGACGCGGCGGGCAATCAGCTGATTGTACTGTCCGCCAAAGTCCAGCACGATGACAGTTTCATGCTGCATGATGTTTTCCTCCATTTTTAAGTGTGTTTTACAGATAATTTTAGTATAGCACATCTTACAAGAAAAAGCGACAGTTTTTGTGAAGTTTTCTGTTATTTCATTCTGCGGATCGGATGTCGCAGCACGGTCTTCAGCTTCTCCGGTGCGGTGCGGCGCGGGTCTCCCAGATAGATTTCGTGATGGAAGCGTGTGTCTGAAAAATCCGGGCAATATCCCTGCTCCGCTGCAAACGCATCCAGCTGCCGCAGGGTCCCCGGCTCGGTGTCATAGGAGCCGATGTGCATACACTGCACGCACAGGCCTTCATCATAGGTAAAAAATTCCACCTTAGAAAAGTCTTTTTTCTTTTTGGTAGTGGCCTCCTGCACTGCCCAGTCAAATTCGGCACGGGTGACAAATTCCGGCAGACGGATCATAGAGGTCCAGATAAAGGTCTCCTTGTTGGAAAAATCCACGCCCTCTGCACCGGGCTGATGCCACAGTCCCTCCAGCGGCGGAACGACATATTCAAAATAGCCGTCCATCTTATGGCTGCCCTTATAGCTCATTTTAATGGTAAACGCAATGCCGTACAGCAGTTCCAGCGCTGCCTTGTATTCCCCTGCCGGGTCATTGGGGTCGCCCTTGCCCTGCACCGCCACAAAATTCATCGCAGGGACGGTGATGATTTGCGGTTTCTTCGGCGGAAGATAAAATTCTTTGTATTCCTTCTTATAGTCAAATGGCATCCTTCTTTTCCCCTTCCAGCAGCGCGCGCTGTTTCTTTTTACTAAAGCTGCCCAGCACCAGACGATAAGATTTTTCCAGCATCTCCCGTAGCAATGCGTCCGGCACATTTCCCTCTGCTTTTACGGAGTTCCAATGCACCTTATTCATATAGTAGCCCGGAATGATATCTTCATACTGTCGGCGCAGAAAATCGCCCTCGGCGGGGTCCAGCTTGCAGGTGATATACACCGGCTTTCCCGTAGCATCATCCAGACAGACGGCTGCAAACATTTTGCCGCCGATGTGGTATCTTATCCAGTTCCACTCTGCCTGTAAGTCTTTGGTAACGCCAGGCTTTTGCAGAAGTTCCGTGTCGATCCAGCTGTATTTCATGGCAGCACCTCCGTTTTTCTCAGTATAACTGATTTGGAGGCACTTGTAAACGAAAAGTTGTTGGTTTTTACTTATAATACGTCAATTCTGAAAAATCGGTAGCAAAAAGAGCCATCCGCTCAGAAAACCTGAGAGAATGGCTCTTGCATTAAATGTTATGATCAGATGGAAATGGTGTTGCACACGTCCACCAGCACGGGGTCAAGACTCTTGGTCATCTCCAAAGCCTCGTCCACGGGGTAGTCCACCAGCTTCTCACCCTTCATGCCGACGATGCGGTTATACTTGCCCTGCTCCAGCAGGCAGACAGCCTGATAACCCATGGCAGAAGCATTCACGCGGTCGCGCAGGGTGGGAGAACCGCCACGCTGCACATGACCCAGAATGGTTGCGCGGGAATCGATACCGGTACGTGCCTGGATCTCGTTGGCGATCTCCTGTGCATGACCCACGCCCTCGGCCACAATGATGATAAAGTGACGCTTGCCGGTCTTCTGGGTCTCGGCGATCTTATCCAGAATGTCGCGCTGCATATCGAATTCCTTCTCGGGCAGCAGCACAGCCATAGCGCCGGAGGCGATGGCCACATTCAGAGCGATGTAACCGGCGTTGCGGCCCATGACCTCGACCACACTGCAGCGGTCGTGGCTCTGGGTGGTGTCGCGCAGCTTGTCGATCATTTCCAGCGCGGTGTTCATGGCGGTATCGTAGCCGATGGTGTAATCGGTGCAGCCGATATCGTTATCAATGGTGCCGGGCAGGCCGATCATGGGGATGCCGCGGTGTGCCAGTGCGCGGGCACCGCGGTAGGAGCCGTCGCCGCCGATAACGACCAGCGCATCAATGCCCAGCTCACGGCACTTTTCAGCGCCCTTATCCTGACCTTCCTTGGTCTTGAACTCCAGGCAGCGTGCCGTATACAGAATAGTGCCGCCAGCAGAGATGATGTTAGAAACGCTGCGCAGGTTCATTTCAAAGCACTCGCCGTTCAGCAGGCCGTTATAGCCGCGCTGAATGCCGATCATACGGAAGCCCTTATGCAGGCCGGTGCGTACCACAGCGCGCACAGCAGCGTTCATGCCGGGAGCATCACCACCGCTTGTAAGCACGCCAATCGTTTTGATTTGCTTTTCCATACGAGAGATTCCCTCCAATTTACAGTTCAGTTCTTCATTTACCCTTTTGCCTGTACCCTCTTCTTCCAGAAACAGGCCAGTTGCTTTGCAACAGCTTTGATTCGCCTTTAATGATTATAGCACACCATCCAGACAAATTTCAATAGGGTTTTGAGACTTTATACAATTCCATGCAGTGCAAAATAATAGCGATACACCGTGCTATTTTGTGATTCGTGCCACTTGGAAAATTTAAAATCGTCCCATGCTGTGCCATTCGTGCACAAATATGTCATTTTGTTGCAACGTTTTCTGTGCCCAGCAACCGCTCCAGCTCTTTGAAGAAGAGCGGATGCCCGGAAGTGTACAGCCGGCGCGGTGCGGCCAGCTTCTGCTTGGTATCCTCCAGATACAGGATCACCGGGATATCGCCATCAAAGATCTCCAGCAGGTTCACCACTTTATCGTACTGGGGGCAGCTGCGGGACGGCAGACGGATGAATACCCGCCGGGCAGCTGTTTTGACAGGGTCCGGGCGGCCTTTATCCAAGCGGGTCGGGTCGTAGCTGTCGATGGGCAGAATGCTGTCTGCCAGCAGTTTGGAGGCTTCATCCTCCCGCACGGAAAGCCGACCATCGATGACCACAACAGCGTTTTCCTGAATGGCATCCCGGAACCTGTCCAGCACCTTGGGGAACACGATGACCTCCATGGTGCCGGTCAGATCCTCCACACTGGTAAAGGCCATCATGCTGTTGGATTTGGTCGTCATCATGCGGTTTTTGACTACTGCACACACGATACGCACCTTTTCGCCGTCCTGCACATGGGCATCCTCGCCGGTGAGGTCTTTGATGGTGTGGGAGCCAATGCGGGCAGATTTTTCCCGGTAAGCGTCCAGCGGATGGCCGGACAGGTACAGGCCGCTGACCTCTTTTTCCTGTTGTAGCAGCTCGGCAGGGGTGTACTCTGCCAAGGGACGGATCTCGTAGACGTCCTCCTGCGGGCTTTGCTGCACTTCCCCGCTCATTACGGAGAACAGATCCAACTGTCCTTCCAGATTGCGGCGGGAGTCGGTCTCGATACTCTTGAGGATGCCCTCTACCGCCTCCACCATGCTGTGGCGGTTGGAGCCGAAGCAGTCAAAGGCACCGGCTTTGATCAGGCTTTCCACCGCGCGTCGGTTCAGCTCGCTGCCGTGCATCCGCTTGCAGAAATCATAAAGGCTTGTGTAGGGCTTTTCCTTACGCTCGGTGACTGCGTTCTCGATGAGGTTGCGGCCTACGTTTTTCACGGCGTTCAGCCCAAAACGGATCTGACCGTTATCATCGGCGGTAAAGCCGCCGTTGGAGATGTTCACATCCGGCGGCAGGACTTTAATGCCCAGACGGGCGCACTCGCCGGAATACTCAATGACCTTATCCGTATTATCCAGCACACTGGTCAGCAATGCTGCCATGAACTGGCTGGGGTAATGGCACTTGAGATAAGCCGTCTGGAATGCCACATAAGCGTAGCAGGCCGCATGGCTCTTGTTGAAAGCGTAGGACGCAAAGCTGGACATTTCGTCGTAGATCTGGTTTGCTACCTGCTCTGGGATGCCGTTGGCAACACAGCCCGGGCACTCATGGCCAGGCTCGGTGCAGCCGTGCACAAAATGCTCCCGCTCTGCCTCCATGACGGCATGCTTCTTTTTGCTCATGGCGCGGCGGACGTTATCTGCCTGCCCGAAGGAGAAGCCTGCCAGCTCCCGGAAGATCTGCATGACCTGCTCCTGATAGACGATGCAACCGTTGGTCACATCCAGAATGTGCGCCAGCTGCGGGGTCTTGTAGCTGATCTTATCTGGCTCGTGCCGGTTGCGCAGATAGGTGGGAATAGAATCCATGGGACCCGGGCGGTACAGACTGATCAAAGCGATGACATCTTCAAGGTTCTGGGGCTGCAACCCCACAAGCACCTGTTTCATGCCGGAGGATTCCAGCTGGAACACACCCTCGGTATCGCCCTGCCCCAGCATTTTGTAGGTATCCGGGTCGTCATAATCCAGCATGCGGATGGAGAACTCCGGGTGCTGCTTTTGCACCGCAACCTCCGCATCTCGGATGACAGTCAGGGTGCGCAGACCCAGAAAGTCCATCTTCAAAAGACCCAGCTCTTCGATCTCGGTCATGTTGAACTGGGTCACCGGCAGGCCGTCGTTGGTGGCAAGCGGCAGATAATAATCCGTCGGCTCCGGCGTAATGACCACACCCGCCGCGTGGGTGGAGGCGTGGCGGGGCATGCCCTCCACCTTCAAGGCCGTGTCGATCAGCTCTGTGACCTGCGGGTCGGTATCGTACAGCTTCTGGAGGTCTGGCTCGGCTTCCAGGGCCTTGTTGATGGTCATCTTGAGGTCGTCGGGCACCAGCTTGGCGATGCGG
>OHLH01000632.1_pt1 | contig 22393 bp, 19 predicted proteins | sample 1569061 | NCBI WGS metagenome assembly OHLH01 (sample SAMEA3879603, study PRJEB24766) | human gut metagenome | biome: human-associated habitat; feature: feces | place: USA | collected 1985/1987
ACCGGCGCAGTCCAGCTCTACCCGCCGGGCGCCACAACTCACAATTACTAAAACAGCCACATCCACTAGCCCCCTGCCAGGATTCCGAACTGGAACTAAACTACGTTAATTCCAACCGCCGCCGAGAGCCTTGTAAAGACCTACCAATGCCAGATTTTCGCGGGTCTTGGCCTCGTTGAACTCGATTTGGGAAGAAAGAAACTTACGCTGGGCATCCAACACATCGATATAATTGATGACGCCGTTGATGTACTGACTGTTCGCAAGAGTAATGTACTTCCCTGCCGCCTCCTCCATTACGGATTTCGCATAGGAATTGGAACGCGCGGACTGGAAGCTGACGGTGGCGTCATACACTTCCCTGAAGGCCTGCAAGACATCCTTTTCATATTTGAGACGGGATTGTTCATAAGAAGAGATGGCCGCCTTCATGGCCGCCTTACGCTTGCCGAACTCAAAAATCGGAGACGCCAGCGTCGCACCGGTGAACCAGAACGGAGACTTCAGGAAATTCTTGAGCTCGTCATTCTCCAGACCGGCACCCAGGTTTATCACGAAAGTCGGAAAACGCTCGGCAATGGAAACGCCCACACGAGCCTCGGCCGCCTTCAGGGAATGCCGCGACGCCATCAAATCCGGTCTGCGCTTCAAGATATCCGACAAAACGCCTGTCGGGACATCTGAATCACTATAAATATCAGACGCGGAAACACTTCGCGCAATTTCCCCGGGGTACGAACCGGTAATGAAACACAACTCACTCTCCTTCAGCGCAATCTGCTTCTCCAGGTCAGGAATCATTGCCTTCGACGAAGCGAACTCCACAAGAGCCTGCTGGTAAGGAATTTCCGAAGTCAGACCCCCTTCAGCCCTGAGTTTCGCCTGCTTTACGGACTCACGCCTGGTCTCCATGGTATTGGTGACAATCGCCATCTTCCTGTCCAGGCCGACAAGCTCATAATATGCAGACGCCACACTGGCTACAATGCTCATTTTCACAGCCTTCTGCGCATCCTCGGCAGCCAGGTAGTCAGCCAGTTTCTCCCGGCTTGCCCACTTCAGGCGTCCCCAGAAATCCACTTCCCAGCTGAGCGACGCCTTCACGCCGAACTCAATTTTGTCCGGACTTTTGCTGGTGCCGCCGTAATTGCTATGGTCATCCTGCGCATAACCCTTCGCCGAAACCGCCGGCAGCTGCGAAGCCTTCTGCATCCTGTACTTGTAACGCAGTTCATTGAGCCGTTCAGCCGCTATCAGCACATCCTTGTTATAGGTCAATGCCGTTTCGATAAGTTCCTGAAGCTCAGGCTCTTTAAAAACATCCTTCCAGCCGAGGTCCGCGATACTGCTGTCACCCGACTCCACGGAAAAAGACTGCGGCACGGCGCCCAAATCAGGTTTCTGACAATATCTCGACGTCGAGCAAGAGTTCAGGGTCAATGCTGAAGCCACGACGAGCACCAACATTGACATGAGCGACTTCCTGCCGCCTATGACATTTTTCATTTTCGGACGCATTTTGGAGAAATATGACCTCATTTTATAAATCGTGACGAAGAAGAACGGCACGAACACGATTCCGACCGACACGCCGACAATCATACCGAAGAAGACGCCCGTTCCGATATTCTGACGGCTCTCAGAGCCGGGACCGCTGGCGAACACCAACGGGAGCATACCGAGAATAAATGCCAATGATGTCATCACGATCGGCCTGAACCTGAGTTTCGCTGCCGTAACGGCTGCTTCCACTACGTCTTTCCCGGCTTCCACCTCTTCCTTGGCAAACTCCACAATCAGAATCGCATTCTTCGCCACAAGGCCCACCAACATCACTAGGCCGATCTGGAAATAAATATTGCTTTCCATGCCCAAGACTGCGATACCGAGGTACGCACCGGCAATGGCTATCGGCAATGACAATATCACGGCCACAGGAACCAGCCAGCTTTCATATTGGGCGGCCAGGAAAAGGAACACGAAAAGCAGAGCCAAAGCCAGGACGAGACCCGTCTGACCGCCTTCCTTCTTCTCCTGATAAGACATTCCGCTCCATTCCACGCCGATATTGTCCGGCAAATGCTCGTCCGCGACTTCCTGAAGTATGGCCAGGGCGTCTCCGGAACTTACACCATTGGCTGCCTCACCGCTGATCGTAGAGCAATTGTACATATTGAACCTCTTGATCGTTCCCGGGCCTGTAGTGTAATGCGTATTGCCCAGGGCATTGACAGGAATCATTGTCCCGCCGGAACTCTTCATGAAGAAGAGATTCAAGTTGTCCGTATGGGCACGATATGGCGCATCTGCCTGGATATAAACACGATAGATACGGTTATACATATTGAAGTCATTCACGTAGATCGCTCCCGTGAAAGCCTTGAGCGTCGCGAAGACATCAGCCATCGACAGGCCCAGAAGCTGGATCTTGTCACGGTCCGCATCGAAATACAGCTGCGGGATATCCGCCTGCATACCAGAAGAAAGACCTGTCAGCTCCTTTCTCTTAGACGCATAAAAAAGCAATGTATCCGTAGCATTCTGCAGATCCTGGTACGTGGCGTCACCCCTGGCCTCCAGGACCATGGAGAAACCGCCGGAAGTTCCAAGTCCCGGAATGACAGGCGGAGTACTGATATAAACCCTGCTTTCAGGATAACGGGACAGCGTATCTCTCACCATCGCGATAGTCTTGGTCATGTCAGTCACCTTGCGTTGGTTCCAAGGCTTGAGAATCACTGTCAATGTACTGCCGGACTGCGTCGTTCCCACACGCGGGCTTGAACCCGTGACATTGAGCACATAATCCACATCATGCTGACGCAGCAGAAACTCCATCGCCCTGTCGGTAATCGCCCTCGTACGTTCGAGCGTCGCACCCATAGGAAGCTCCAATTCGACCGTGAAATACCCCTGGTCCTCCTTAGGAATGAAACTCTGCGGGATAATGCGGGCCAGCACGAAAATACCGATTATGGCAATGCCGAAGAACACGAACATCCTTCTGGAATTGTTGACGGCCAGGCGCACCATCTTCGTGAAGAATGATGTACCGGAATCCATCCACAAATTTATCTTGTTGAAAATGAAGTTGGTGGAGCCGCCTTCACCATGTGGTTTGAGGAACTTGGAGCACATGACCGGACTCAATGTAAGCGCCACGACAGTAGAAATGATGACCGACACGGCGATAGTTACAGTGAATTGGCGGAACAGCTGGCCGGTAATTCCCGAGAGGAAGCTCACCGGCACGAACACGGCACAAAGCACCAGGGACATCGCCACAAGCGCACCGCCGATCTCGCGCATCGCCTTTTTAGTCGCCTCATAAGGTGACAAATGCTCAGTCGTCATGATACGGTCCACATTCTCCACCACGACAATCGCGTCATCGACCACGATTCCGATAGCCAGGATAAGACCCAGCAAAGTCATCATGTTCAGCGAGAATCCGAATATGAGCATGACGCCGAAAGTACCTATCAATGAAATCGGTACGGCAATGGCCGGGACCAATGTCGCCCTGACGTTCTGCAACGAGAGGAACACCACCAGAATAACCAGGAAGAGAGCCTCGAACAACGTCCTGTAGACATGGTGTATCGACTCGGAAATGTAGGTGGTCATGTCGAACGGAATGTTGTAGGACATGCCTTCAGGGAAACTTGCACTTATCTCTTCCATCTCAGCCCTGACATTTTCCGCCACCTCCATGGCATTGGCACCCGGAAGCATATAGACATTGACAACGGCCGCATTGCGGGCATTGATACCGCTCTCGGTATTGTAGGACTGGGCTTCGAGCGAAACTCTCGCGACATCCTTCAGCCGGATGATGGCGCCGTCTTCGCCTGTGCGGACGACGATGTTCTCGAACTCCTCCACCGAAGACAAACGTCCGGGAGCCGTGATCGGAATCGTCACATCCACATCCGTAATAGGCTGCTGGCCAAGCACTCCGGCCGCCGCCTCACGGTTCTGGTCCTTCAATGCGCCCTGCAGGTCCTTGACAGTAATTCCAAGGCTCGCCATCTTGTCAGGCTGCACCCATATCTGCATTGCATAATAACGGCTGCCGACATTGGAAACGCCTCCCACGCCGGCCACACGCCTGAGCCTGTCCTGAATATTCAACGTCGTGTAGTTGCTGAGGTACACCTCGTCGAATTTCGGGTCGTCGGACATTATGGTTATCGTCATCAGTTTGCTGGACGACTCCTTTTCCACGGAAATGCCGTTCTGCACCACCTCCGCCGGAAGCCTGGACTCAGCCAGCTTCACACGATTCTGGACCTCCACCGCGGCAAGGTCCGGATCGGTAGAGATGTCGAAGGTCAATGTCGCCGAATACCAGCCGCTGTTGGAGTTGCTCGACTCCATGTAGAGCATTCCCGGCGTACCGTTGAGCGACTGCTCGATAGGGGTGGCGACCGCCTGCGAGACCGTCTGGGAATTGGCGCCCGGGTACGATGTGGAAACACTGACCACAGGCGGGACAATCTTGGGATACTGGTCTACCGGAAGCAGAGTCAGCCCGATGAGTCCCACGAGTACGATTATAATAGATATGACAGTCGAGAATACCGGCCTGTCAATGAAAAAATCCGATTTCATAAGTAGTTACTCCTGCTCAGTAGAACCATAAGGAACAGCCTCCACCTTGTTTCCGTGCGAGAGTTTGTGCTGTCCTTCCACGACAATGACTTCATTGGCTCTCAAGCCGCGCTCGACCACGGTGACATTCCCCACTTCCGGTCCCGTCTGGATGAAGCGTTTCTCCACGGTACCGTCACGCTTGACCACGAAGATGAACGTTCCGCTTTTCTCTATGGTAATGGCCTTCGTAGGCACTGCGACAGCATTTTCCCTTACATCCAGCAACACCTTCACGTTGGTGAACTGTCCCGGAAGCAGCTCCCTCTCCGGATTAGGCATCTCCGCCCTCACGGAAAAAGTACCCGATTTGGCATCTACCAGCGGATCCGCGAAATCCACGAGTCCCTTATATTTATACTGAGATTTGTCTGCCAATGTGATGGTGACATAAGGATTCCAATGGCGGCTCGTGTCCTGCTGTCCGAGATTCACATTCCTGGCCTTGGACTTCTGGTAATCCAGGTCTGTCATCTTGAATTCCACCAGAACGGTATCACTCTTGACGACATTGGCAAGAAGCGACTGTGCGCCAGGACCCACCAACGTACCGATATCCACGTGCCTCTCACTGATGTAACCGCTTATAGGTGAACGCACTGTGGTATAGCTCAAAGCAAGACGGGCTTCCGTGAGATTGGCCTCACTGACATTGACATCAGCCTTGGCACTTTCATAAGCTGCGACAGCATTGTCCAGATCAAGCTGGCTTGCCGCCTTCTGCTCGAACAGAGGCTTGATTCTGGCGAGGTCGCGCTCAGCCTTGAGTGCGATAGCCTTGTTCTTGGCGACCAACGCTTCCGCCCTGTCGACCTGCGCCTTATATTGTTTAGGGTCAATGATAAAGAGGACCTGGTCCTTGTTTACTCTCGTTCCTTCCGCGAACATCATCTTTTCCAGATAACCTTCGACCCTCGCCCTGACTTCCACGAATTGCTGAGCGCGGATCTTTCCCGGGAATTCACCATATACCTCCACGTTGCGGGTGCGGACGGTATCCACGCCTACGATAGGAAGAATTTCCTCCACATGCTTCGGCCTCAGTAAAAAAATAAGTGCAACTGCCACGCAAACGACTGCGGCAGCTGCACAAAAAACTGTCTTTTTATTCAATTTCTGCATAAATAGCTGGTTTTACAGGAACTTACTTCACCTGAGCCCTTTCAAATAGTCTGCCACATTTCTCCCGATGATGTCGGCCGTATAGTCGCGACGCTCGAATTTCTGACCCGTGATGTTCTCGTAAAGTTCGATGTAGCGTTCCTCGATATGCGTAACGACTTCAGGTGTCATTTCAGGAACGGACTGTCCTTCCTTGCCCTGGAAGCCATTGGCCATCAGCCACTCACGCACAAACTCCTTGGACAGCTGCTTCTGTTTCTGTCCGGTGCGGAGCCTCTCTTCATAGCCCTCGGCATAATAGTAGCGGGATGAATCAGGGGTATGCACCTCATCCATCAGATAAATCTTGCCGTCACGTTTTCCGAATTCATATTTCGTATCCACGAGAATGAGTCCCATCTTGGCCGCAATCTCCTGGCCGCGCTTGAAAATGGCACGCGTATAATTCTCAATCTGAATATATTCCTCCTCAGGAACAATGCCCTGGGCAATGATTTCTTCTCTGGTGATATCCTCATCATGGCCCTCCATAGCTTTGGCCGACGGAGTGATTATCGGTTCCGGAAATGCCTGGCCTTCAACCATTCCGTCAGGAAGCGCCACACCGCACAACGTACGTTTTCCTTCCTGATATTCACGCCACGCATGACCTGCAAGACATCCGCGGATAACCATTTCCACACGGTACGGCTCACATTTGTAGCCCACAGTGACCATAGGATCCGGGGTAGCAATTTTCCAGTTCGGAAGGATATCCGAGGTAGCATCCAGGAACTTGGCAGCTATCTGATTGAGAATCTGGCCTTTGAACGGAATCCCCTTGGGAAGGACCACATCGAATGCGGAAATCCTGTCGGAAACCACCATTACCAGATACTTGCCGTCAATATCATAGACATCACGGACTTTCCCGACGTATTTGCCGACCTGTCCGGGAAAATTGAAATCGGTCTTTACAATTGCATCCATCGTTTTATATGTTATGAAGTAAAATTCAATCCTGCAAAGTTAACTAATGGGCACCGAAGAATGAAATAAATCGTCGGATTAGTCGTAACTTTGTGGAGGAAAAGCATTGGAATACAGATGAGCTTCATAGAGGACATAGCCGGTTTCATATCGGGGAAAGAAGTCACTGCCATCCGGCACGAAGGGCACATGATGCTCGAATGCGGGAACGGCGCGACCATCATCCCCATACCCATAACCGCCCGCTCGCCCGAAGATGCTGCGCAAGCTCACGCCGGACTGGAAAGGTCAATGCTGACCTACAAGGCTGACAATCCGGAGCGCAAGCTCGTTCCGCTTCCGGAAGACGTATGGAGAAGCCGCCCAGACATGATGAAAGCCAGACTTTTGGCCCAGCTGGGAGAATTCCGTTCCTTCTTCGCCAGGAACACCTCGGTAAGGAGAATCACCAAACCGGAATCCGCCGGTTTTCTGAATGAATGGCACACATACGGCGATGCTGCGGCACGATACAGGTACGGCATTTTCACGAAAGACGGGACACTCATAGCCGTGGCGACGTTTTCTTCCGGCCGCAAATGGCTGAAAGAGGACAGGACAATCCGGTCCTACGAATGGGTAAGATATGCCTCCCTGCCGGAAATCCGTGTAATCGGCGGAATGGGAAAGGTTCTGAAAACGTTCATCAGGGAGGTAAAGCCTGATGACATCATGAGCTATGCCGATATGGAATGGACTGACGGTCAAGTATATACAAGATTAGGATTCCATGAGGACGGATTCCGGAGTCCGGTGGCGTTCTGTATTGACCCGAGGACCTGGAGAAGAAAGCCATTGGACAAAAACATTGACCCGAACGGAGATTTTTTATTTCACCTGAACCTCGGCAGCCGAAAATTCAGGATTGCGGGACAGCAACTTTACGAAACGGACAATGAATAGGAAAAAACGCACATTCACCGGTAGACTCTGGCGCCTGCTGCTTATAAAGCTGCCGGCTTGCTTCCTCATATTCACCATCTTATGGGTGACGGCCCTCAAATGGATACCTGTCTGGTGGACCCCTCTGATGGCAGTAAGGTCCATCGAGTACAGAAACGACAAGACATTCCGCACCCACAAGACATGGGTCAGCTACGACCATATTTCCCCGGAACTTGCCAAAGCCGTGATAGCCAGCGAGGACAACTTGTTCGATTCGCATAACGGCTTCGACTGGAAACAGATAAACAAAGCCATTGAGGACCATGAGCAGACGGGAAAACGCCTCCGCGGAGCGAGCACGATATCGCAGCAGACAGCCAAAAACGTGTTCCTGCTTCCGTCCAGAAGTTTCGTCAGAAAAGGCCTGGAGGCTTATTTCACTGTCCTGATCGAGGTTATCTGGGGGAAACGACGGATAATGGAAGTATACCTCAACGTAGCCGAAATGGGGAAAGGAACCTATGGAGCAGAAGCCGCAGCGGAACAACTGTTCCACAAAAAGGCATCCAACCTGACGAGACGGGAATCTTGCCTGATCGCCGCCTGCCTGCCCAATCCGCTGAAACGCAATGCCGCCAGACCGTCGAGTTACATACTGAACAGGGCTGTTACCATAGAGAGACTCGAATCCAAATTAGAATATCCCGGCTGGGTGCGACACAAGCGCTAGGACTCCCCTTTCATGACCTTGTCCACGACGGACTTGACCTCATCGTAGCCATATCCGCGGCCCAGCGCGAAGCGTATCAGTTTCAACTTGCACTGCGGGTCCTCGGCCAGAAGACGATATTTCGCCGCCACCACGGATTCCAGCTTACGCCCGGCAGCATTCTCGTCCACTTCGGACAACGCTTCCGTAACCACCTGTCTGTCAATGCCTTTACATATAAGAGCATAAGTAATTTTCTGCGTTCCCCAGCCGGACAGCGATGCTTTTTCACGAGCGAATGCGGAAGCATAGCGCAGGTCATCCACGAATTTGTCTTCCTTCAGCGAGGTGACAATGCTGTCTGCGGCTTCTGCATCTCCCTCCATTGACTTCAGCGCTTTCGCACGGATATCGGAAGTGCAGTACTCCCTGCGGGAGCATTGAGCCTGCAGACGGATGAGAACCTTGGAATATTTGTCCTGATCCATAGCCGCTAGAAATAAAGTCCGATATTGAGATACATTCCAGGTTTGCTGCGTCTGGATGCCCAATGAAAGTCGAGTTCCACAGGACCGATAATGGAATTGTATGAGTATTTGAGTCCTGCGCCGAATACGCCATACGCCTCATTCATATCGCCGAAATCTTTCAGGTCCGCAACCGTCACAGCATAATTGCAAGAAGCCGTAAGATAGTTGTTCTTGAACAATTTGAAACGGAAATCCGATCTGGCCACCGCCAGGAAATTCGCCATCGCGGCAGCATAGTTGATGCCCATGAACGGTATCTGCTGATCCAGATATCTGCCGGCAATCGCGCCTCCCATCAGGTTCAGATACGGCAGAGGAGGATCCCCACCGAACATGTAACGTGCTGATACTGAAGGAAGCCACGCGAAACATCCCTTCTGCATGACCGACTTGAAGCCAACGTTCACAGCATGGAACGGATCGATGCTATGCTTCACGCCCTTGAACACCCATTCATAACCGATGCCGAGCGAGAAACCCTTGGTCGGGAAATATCCGTCATCAAAGGTATCGGCGTTCACCGTACCGAATACTGAAAGGTAGTCATTGGTCAGGTTCCCGAAATCATAGTCGCCGTTCACCTGGTCGGTCATAGCCGAGTTCAGCTTGAAGAAATTGTTCCGGAGGCCGGCTCGCATGTCGAACTTTCGCCACTTGATATTGGAAAGGAAAATTTCCTCACGGACATTGAAATATGCTATCTTATAGTCGCTGGTCCCCAGTTTGAACTGATTCCTGTCCGTCCATCGGAATGATGCAGAGGCGTTCAGCGCAGGTCCGGAAGGTGACATGAGATAGAAATGGGCCTTCGCATACGGATTTGTGCCCACCTTTCCCGTAAAGTCAAACGCCGGGCCCTGAAGCTTATGGACATTGAGACCAAAGTTCAGCAGAACGGAGACAATCTCCTCAGTATCAAAGCGTCCGCCGATGCCAAACTGATGGATCGGGCCTCGTTTGCAATGAATCAAAAGCTCGTAAGGTTCACTTTCTCCCAGCAATTCGTATGTGACATAGTCGAAGGCATTCATTCCGAAAATCGTAGCCACAGCCGTTTCAATCTCACCTTTTCCGATAAGTTTATTAGGTTTGAGCGCAATCTTGCCCATGATGTAACGCGACTCCTTATCCGATACACCGGTAATTTCCACCTTCGAAATCCGCACCGGCTGGGTATTGATATCCACCGCCTTGCGATGACGCAGTTCGGTTCTGAAAGGCCCGACGAGATTCTTTATGCTGTCCAGCAACGGCAACTGTTCCAATGCCGCCTTCCGGCCTCTGTCAATGATGATGTCAATGCTTTTGGCATCGAAGCTCATCATGTTGTACTCTTCCAGATTAGGCTTGATGGTCACGTCCGGAATACCGACATTGTTCTCGTATGTCGCGCGTCCGAGCATGTCAATGCCCTGGGAGATGATGTCTCCCAGATTGTTGAGCCTGCTGTAGTCGCGGAAACCGGACGAGAGGTCCACGCCGATGATGATGTCGGCACCCATTTCTTTCGCCAGGTCCGTAGGATAATTGTCCCTCATGCCGCCGTCCACCAGCACCATACCATCCACCTTGACCGGAGCGAATACGCCAGGAATGGACATCGTGGAGCGCAATGCCGTGTTCAGCTTGCCTTCATACCATATCTTCGGTTTCGCCGTCACCATCTCCGTAGCCACACACACGAACGGTATCGGGAGGTCCATGAAATCCATATAATCCTGATAGCCGACAGTCAATGAACTGAAGATGTTGTTCACGTTCTGACCTGTCGCAAATCCGGACGGCAAGCTTCCCAAAAGGTTATCCCTCACCAGTTTGGCAGGGTCTTCGCCTTTTCCGGCGCCCCAATGCATCTTGTCATACTTCCTCTCCGCGCCTTCATAATGTATGTTTTCCTCCAGTTCCTGCTGATAATCCTTTTTCGCATAGAAGAACGGGAAGGAGAGCAGAATCTTCTCCTTGTATTTGGATTCATTGTAAGAAATGAAATTTCTCGGAACACGGTCGGTGAGGGCGACATCCCAGTCAATCGTCCTTATGAGCGAATCCATTTCATGAGGCGAGTATCCGAGCGAGTAGAGCGAACCGATCAGGCCTCCCATGCTGGTTCCCAGAACCACGTCCACGGGTATTCCCAATGAGTCAAGACATTGGATCACACCGATATGCGAGGCACCCTTCGCGCCTCCGCCGCTCAGCACGAGAGCCACCGTCGGACGCTTTTCGCGGACCATGTCCAGATACTCCCGCAGAATCTCCATCGACAAGGAGTCCATCTGAGGGTCAATGATATTTTCATTTTCTTTCTCTGCCGAAGCAGGAAACACTGCCGCAAAAAGCATTGAAACCAATGCGGCTGCGAGGTATTTGAACGGCTTGCACATAACTATTGCTGTTTATGCTTTCCCGCCAGCATTCCGCACGCTGCGAATATGTCTTCGCCCCTCGAAGCCCTTATGGTAGAGGTAATTCCGGCCTTGTTCAGGCGGTCGCGGAATACTTCCATGACACCTTCCGGAGAAGAGACATAAGGGAAATCCGGAATCTTGTGGAAGCGGATAAGGTTCACCCGGCATTCCAGACCGGACAACAGCCTGATTATGGCATCAGCATGACGCTTGTCGTCATTGTGTCCGGAAAACATTGTATATTCGAAACTTACGCGGCGCTGACCGGTAAAGTCGTATTGTCTTATAAGGTTCACGACATCTTTCAGCGGGTAGGACTTCTGCACCGGCATCAGTTCTCCGCGCTCATCCGGAAACGCGTCGTGCATACTTATCGCCAGATGGCACCGTGTCTCGTCCAGATATCTCTTGAGTGTAGGCAAAACGCCTATGGATGAGAGGGTTATACGTTTGGGGCTCCATCCGAATCCCCAATCGGCAGTGAGGACATCGATGGCGCGTTTGACATTGTCATAATTGTCGAGAGGCTCGCCCATCCCCATGAAGACCGTGCCCGTAAGTGATTCAGACTCATCGACTGACACGAATTGCGACAGGATGTCGGCGGCGGACAGATTTCCATGGAAGCCCTGACGGCCAGTCATGCAGAAACGGCAGCCCATCTTGCATCCAGCCTGGGAAGATACGCACAATGTCTTCCTGTCCAGTTCCGGAATCATCACCGCTTCAATGCTGCTGCTTTCAATCTTCCCAGGTTCTGCGGTTTCAATCCGGTTCAATCCTCCCTGGAACGCACAGGTCACAGGGAAGAGATATTTTTTCGTACCGTCAACTGATTCCTGGCAATCGGAATATGCAACTGCCCCTGTCTCATAGCGTTCCGAAAGTTTTTCCCGTCCCGCTTTCGACAGATTCGTCATTTCGTCAATGGTCCTTACCTTCTTCTTATACAGCCATTGTGCAATCTGGCCGCCTGCATAGGACGGCAGACCACATTCCACGGCAATCGCCTTCAATTCTTCCGGAGTCTTTCCAAGAAGCTTATGTTTTATAACCTCATTCATATTCTTACAAATTTAGTGATTTTTTCATTTCAGATTGTCGGTAATTTTCTAACTTTGTAAAGAATGCGGGCAAATCCGCAGATAAGAACAAAAAATAATACATTATGGCTAAAGAAGCAGTAAAAGATGCAGGCGCTCAGGTTGATACCGGTAAGCTGAAAGCCTTGCAAGCAACGATCGACAAGATTGAAAAAGACTATGGGAATGGCACGATCATGAAGCTGGCAGATCAGCCACAATGGGATGAACATCAAGTAATACCGAGCGGTTCCATCGCCCTCGACCACGCACTTGGAATCGGTGGTTATCCGAAAGGAAGAATCATTGAAATCTATGGTCCGGAGTCCAGCGGCAAGACCACATTGGCAATTCATGCCATCGCCCAGGCACAGAAACAGGGAGGCATTGCGGCAATGATCGATGCGGAGCACGCATTCGACCGTTCATACGCGAAGGCTCTGGGGGTAGACCTCGAATCTCTCCTGATTTCCCAGCCGGACAACGGTGAGCAGGCATTGGAAATCGCTGACAACCTTATCCGTTCAGGTGCTATCGACATCATCGTGATAGACTCCGTGGCGGCTCTTACACCTAAGGCCGAAATTGAAGGCGAGATGGGTGACAACAAGGTCGGACTCCAGGCAAGGCTCATGAGCCAGGCTCTCCGCAAACTGACTGCAAACATCAGCAAGACAAACACTTGCTGCATTTTCATCAACCAGTTGCGTGAGAAGATCGGCGTCATGTTCGGCAATCCGGAGACCACCACCGGAGGCAATGCCCTCAAGTTCTACGCTTCAGTCCGTATCGACGTGCGCAGGACCACCCAGATCAAAGACGGCGAAGAGGCTCTCGGAAACCGCACGAAGGTGAAGGTCGTGAAGAACAAGATGGCTCCACCTTTCAAGAAGGCAGAGTTTGACATCGTTTATGGCGAAGGTATCTCCCACACCGGAGAAATCGTCGACCTCGGCGTGGAATACGGCATCATTGCCAAGAGCGGTTCATGGTTCAGCTACGGCGACCAGAAACTGGCTCAGGGACGTGAAGCCACCAAGCAGCTCATCGCCGACAACATTGAACTGAGCGATGAAATCGAAGCCAAGATCCGCGAAGCGTTGAAGCACGTGGACGATTAAGCAACATCACGGTTCGGCAATCCGGCATTTGGAAAGCCTTGATGCCGCATCCTCATCCAATATCCCTGCACGCTGAAGACCTTCGACGGTCCACATGGTGCGGGGATTGTTTTTTCTGTACAGTTCCACGGCCCGTGCCGTCTGCCAGCTGCGGATATACGGGTGCAGGCGCATCGAGTCCGGCGGCATTGACCACAGACGGAACGGAACCGCCTGCCGCCTTATCGTTATGAGGTCGGCGAATTTCGAATACTTTTCCGCATCCATGTGATAGATTTCCAGCAGCTGCTCCTTATACGAATAGCCGCCCAGTTTCTGCCTGTATTCCACCATTTTAGCAGCAAAATACCCTCCGATTCCGGGCAATGCATCGAATGCGGCAGAGTCTGCGGCGTTAATGTCCAGGAGGGGTATGTCAATGTATTTTTCCAGTCGCGCATAGACGCTGTCCGCCACGACGAAAGACTTGGCGAAATCTTCTTTCCGGCGGAACCTGCCGCCTTTCTTCCTGTACCTGTCGATGGATTCCGCCTGTTTGAGCGTAAAGCCCAGACGACATAAATCACTGACAGACACCTCATTGGGATTGAATACGAATGATTCGTATGTGCGCGGCGTCATCTGGACAGCCACGCGTTCCGCCATTTCCGGGCGCTTTCCCTTATGCCGTACTCCCCTGCGGGACGACATGCCGTGCTTCGGATTTCGGGGGCGCCGATGCGGTTTCCTGTTCCGGCCTCACGGCGTCCATAACGAACACGGTATCCGGAACAGATGCATCTGAAATGATTTTCAATGCAGCCGCCCTATGTATAAAAAGTGCTGTCTGATAGCCGATTGCAAGAAATACCAGCGCAATGGCTCCAGTTACGAATGATGGAGAAAGGATCCGCCCCTTCCCCGGTTTTTCTTCAGGCATTATTTTTCAATGCCACCTGCCACGGGTTTGACCAATGTCAGTCCTCGGCGCTTTCCTCCTTGCGCTTACGGACCGGAGCTCCGGCTACGATTATGACAATCTCACCTTTAGGTTCGTGCTCCCTGAACCATTCGGCCACTTCTGCCAATGTTCCCCTGCGGTGTTCCTCATGCACCTTGGAGATTTCTCTGGCCACCGAGCAATCACGGTCTGCGCCGAAATATTCTGCAAACTGCTCCAATGTCTTTACCAGACGATATGGAGATTCGTAAAAAATCATTGTCCTAGTCTCCTGCGCGAGCGTCTTCAGCATTGTCTGGCGTCCTTTCTTCACCGGAAGGAAGCCTTCGAAGCAGAAACGGTCGCATGGCAGGCCGGACGAAACTATCGCCGGGATACATGCGGTAGCTCCCGGAAGTGTCTGGACCTCAATGCCTTCATTGGCGCAAGTCCTGGCCAGCAGAAAGCCCGGGTCCGATATTCCCGGCGTCCCGGCATCGCTTATGAGCGCGACATTCAGGCCCGCCATGATACGGTCCTTGATCGCCGCAGCTGTCTGATGTTCATTGAATTTATGATGGGACTGGAGTTTTCCGTGGATATCATAGTGCTTCAGCAGCACGGAACTGGTCCTGGTGTCCTCAGCCAGAATAAGGTCCGCCTCCTGAAGGACTTTCACGGCACGGAATGTCATGTCTTCCAGATTTCCTACGGGCGTAGGTACTATATATAGCTTTCCTGCTGATTCCATTACCTGATTTTCCTCCTTACCGCCATCATGAATCTATATACGAGTTCCGAGTCCATGTTCCATTCAGGGAAGGTCTCTTCCAGATATGAAACCACCTTGTCAATAGAAGTCTGTGCGTTGATCTTGGAGACCACGTCCTGGAACAGCATCGAGTCTTCACGGAAGAGCAACGAAATGAACATCACCCTGTCATTCAATGAGATGGCGCTTCTGACGTCTTTCACTTCTGGGCCCGGCATGTCAGTCAGCCACGCCCTGGTGCCGGTATGTGATTCACCAATGGTCTTATGCACACGCGAAGAATTGGCATCATTGACAGTCTTGACTGAACGGGCTTTCCCGAGTGCCGGCTCGACCTCACCGAAGCCACCAAACAATGAGCCGCCGTCGTCCCCAGAAAGATCATCACCGGCATTGTCCTGCACGTCAGCCTCCGGCGCATCATCAATCTCCTGAGCCCCAGGCTCTTCCGCAGTTTCACCCGCCGGCACCACCGTTTCCTCCGGCATATCTTCAATGTCTTCGGCAACCGTCTTCACCTCAACCTCTTCCACCGCCGGTTCCACTACCGGAGCCTCGACCGGCACCGCGACGTCAGCGATTTCAGCAATGTCGGGCAAGATGTTCTCCTGTTCAAGGTCAATATGTTCTACGGGATCCGCCTTGTCGTTTTCCAATGCCGCAAGCTTGTCCTCAAGCACGGCCACACGACTTTTGATTTCGGCAATTTCCCGCCTCAGTTTCTCAATTATTTCATTCCTGTCCATGTCCATAGGAATCAATTTTTTATACCGTCTACAAAAGTACGTTTTAATTCCGAGAAACGGAAGAATGGAGAAAACTTGTTGCACATACGCATGAAAAATGTTAAATTCGCAATACATTTCAACCAGTAATTATGTATTCCGAGAATCCCAAAAAGACAGGCTGCATCGAAGTGATCTGCGGCTCAATGTTTTCCGGCAAGACCGAAGAACTTATTAGAAGGCTCAAGCGCGCACAGTTCGCGAACCAGAAGATAGAAATCTACAAACCGGCAGTGGACAAGCGATATTCCGACATGGACGTAGTGTCGCATGACCTCCACAGCATTCCTTGCATCCCTATAACCGACGCGAAGAAAATGCTGGATGCGGCAGAAGATACGCAAGTCATTGGCATAGATGAGGCGCAGTTTTTCGGCGAGGACCTGGTCGAGGTGGCGCAGAAGCTCGCGGACAGCGGAAAGCGCGTCATTGTCGCCGGCCTGGACACGGATTATATGGGCAAGCCTTTCGGGCCGATTCCGGGATTGATGGCGATTGCCGAGGACGTGCAGAAAGTCCATGCGATCTGCGTGAAGTGCGGCAACCTGGCAAATCATTCGCATCGTCTGACAAAGAGCCATAAACTGGTGGTTCTCGGTGAAAAAGATATCTATGAGCCGCTTTGCCGCCAGTGCTATAATGCTGCGATGGCCGAAGAAAAAGCTGAATAAAAGACTTTTATACCTTTATTTGACGAGTTCTGTAGCTTTGTTCCACGACAGGGTCTTATAGAACTCGTCAAGTGCGTTCGTACCGTTGCTCGGAAGGTACATGCTCAGGCCGCAATGCTTGTCTATCGTGAGTGTCAAGAACTTGGGAGTCGCAGCCTTATATACCACACAGCCTTCCAGCGCAGTACGGAATCTGCTCATATCTTGCTGTGACACACCGCTTTGGTAGAGAATGTCCTCCATATCATAGAAATAATGCCTTCTGGCACTGGAGGAAAAATATGTGTGATAGCACGCCTGGACTCTGGAAGGATTGACGTTTGCAATCTGCGTCCTGTATCTGTCAAACAGTTCACGGCTGATGCCTGCAAGGGGTTCAAGACGGGAACAATCAATGATAGATACCGTATATGCCTTGTTGATGCCCGTCAGAGACATATAATGTTCATACGCCACCTCACACATGCCTTTCAAATCCGGAACATTCGGTTTCAACAGATTCTGCGTCAATGTCTTGTAATCGCACAAGCCGTCCGCCATAGTTTCAGTCTGGGCGAATACGACATTATTGCATTTTTCCCTGAGGGCATAAGCTGCTTCCACGCCTCCCATCAGACAGGCATCGAAAACCAGATAGTCCAGTTTCATCGGCAGCGCCGCTGCGAAGTCCTCCAATTCCATGGAGTCGGTGACTTTGGAGCCGCTCATATCTGTGCCGACACTGAACAATGAGACTGAGCCTGACGACGACGGAGATGCGGTGATTTCCGCAGGAAGCCATCCGGTGGCATGGGAAGAGAAAATCATCCCGTAGCTGCTTGAAGGGAACTTGTCCCGGACATAAGTCAGGACGGCTTTCATTGTCCCGGCTGAAGCAGCTGCAGAATCCGCGGGCAAGACCGCAAGCGTGTCCCGGACCAGATTGTCATCTACATCCGTGCTCAAACGGTAAAGATATGAAGGAGACCTCTTGGTGCAAGAATGGTCTATCGGCTGTCTGGAAAACACCAGCAGGACATCAGCCGATTCCATTTTCCGCGGGACATAACCGCTTTCGAGGTCCTGGATATCTTCTTTCAGATAGCTACTGAGATCCATCAGCCCGGCAGAATAAAGAAGAAGGACCTTCCTGCTTCGAGGGGCATCGGTTCTGTTTTTGAATTTCCTGAGGGCATTTTCAGTGTCAAGGCCTTTTTCCGAGCAAGCTGCCAGGAGCATTGCCGCAGCAACAACCGCCGACAGGAGTCTGCCGACTGACATGGCCAATGAGCCCTTACTATATTTCCCGCAAAACATCATACCTCGCAAATATAGTAATTTATTTCTTATTTCATCGGATGATGCTCCAGAATGTTTTTCTGCCAAGTCGTACTGTCAATGTGGGTATAGATCTCGGTGGTCAGGATACTTTCATGTCCCAGCATTTCCTGGACCGCCCTCAAATCCGCCCCGCCTTCTATAAGATGTGTGGCAAACGAATGCCTGAAAGTATGCGGCGAAATTTCTTTCGTGATACCGGCTTCCAGCGCCTGCTTCTTCACCATGTTGAATATGGATATGCGGCTCAGCTGCCCTCCTGACTTGTTCAGGAACAGGATATCGTCAAATTTCGGCAATGCCGGTTCAGGTCGGACTTCCAGATATTTCAGGATGGCGTCGCGCGCCGGTTCGCCCATCGGGACGACCCTTTCCTTGTCCCCTTTTCCCACTATCCTGACGAAACAATCATTGATATAGATGTCGGAGATTCTTATGGACGAGGCCTCGGAAACCCTTAGTCCACAGCCATATAACAATTCCAGTATGGCGCGGTCCCGGCATCCGGTCCACTTGGTGATGTCCACGGAGTCAATTATTGACAAGACCTCATCTATCGACAAGACCGAAGGCAGATACCGTCCTATTTTCGGAGGGTCAATGCCGTCACACGGGTTGTCTGTGATGTCGCCTTCCATCTGGAGCCATCCGAAAAAGGACCGCAGGGAACTCAGTATACGCGCCTGTGTCCGCTTGGAAATGGCATCGTCCGCCGATGTCCTGGTTTCAAGATAAGAGAGTATGTCGTCACGGGTCACCAATCTGGGGTCCGCATCTTGGCCGGATTGGCCGCCCAATGCCGACAGCATCTCCTGAACATCGGAACAATATGATTTATAAGTATTTAAGGACATACTCCGTTCTGCACGGAGATATGTCCTGTAACCTTTGAGATATTCTTTCGTCGAATTGTAGGGCATGCTACAACACGCTGTATTTATGACAGTAGTGAAGCATCTGGCCAAGGAAATCGTCCGGATATTCCACCCTGTAATCCACGATTTGTCCGTCTTTCTCGACAGGGACAATCTCAGGATTCACAAATCCGCCATAAGGCTTCAGGCCCAATGCCGCATAACGGTCCAGCACTTCCTTGTGAAGTTCAGGGTCAATGTCGACCGCATATCGCATGATGAGGTTCTTGCCGGCCTCGTAATCGCCTTCTGACTTGATCCTCTGGATTTCAGCGAGAAGTTCACCGAACAGTCCTCTCAATGCCTCGAAATCATTGACAACGAAATAGGTCTTGCCGTTCTTTCCTTTCTTCTCGATGACATTGTCTTTCTGCCCGTGCTCGTAGCACCACATTGCGATGAGCTGACGGTTCTGCATGTGGGCCTCGGTAATCTGGCGTCCGAGTTCAATGCGGTTCGTCTGGACCATGAGTCCGTTCCTTATATAGTTGGAATACTGGGCTTTATATGCTTCCTTGTCGGAGAGGATGCCGAGTTCCACAAGTTTAGGATCTGCAATGTAATAGAGTCCGAAGAGGTCCGCCCTGGCTTCTTCCAATGCTGATGCGAATTCTCCCATGGCGTTAGGTGAAACACCCGGCAGCAACTGGCCTGATCCATGTCCGAGGCATTCGTGGAGGTCCGTGTGGATTTCATCGTCGTATGCGCCATATTTCTTCTCCATTGCCTTTTCTTCTTCCGAGTATGCGAATTCTTCGAGCACGGATTTCGGCGATTCATTGGCAGCGGCGTCGTATGCGTGGGTGATGTTGGCGATGGTCACGGACTTGGAGCCGTATTCCTTCCTGATCCAGTCGGCATTAGGGAGATTGATTCCGATAGGGGTCGCAGGATAGCAGCCGCCTCCAAGGCACGCGGCATCAATGACTTTGGCGGATATTCCCTTGACGCTCTTCTTCTTGAAGCGATCGTCAATCGGTGCGTGGTCTTCGAACCATTGGGCATTGGCACTCAGAAGTTCAGTACGCGCCGACGCCGCTGAGTCTTTCATGTTTACGACTGATTCCCAATACGCCTTGCGTCCGAGAGGGTCATTGTAGTCCTCCACGAATCCGTTCGTAAAGTCCACTACGCCGAGCGTGTCCTTTACCCATGTAATATTATATTTGTCCCAGAGTTTGAGGTCGCCGGTCCTGTAATATTCCTGAAGTTCGCTGATTTCCTTCTTCTGGACATCATTTTCGGCTACGGCTTTCGCCTTTTCCAATTCCTCGCAGATCTTTTCGAGTGCCGGGCCATATATTCCGCCGACTTTCCAGGCTTCTTCACGAATCACGCCGTCCGGGCCCTTTACGACCTTGGTATTCAATCCATAAGAGATCGGTTCAGGGTCTTTTTCGTCTACTATTCCGGCATAATATTTTTCCACTTCGTCTCGTGTGACGCCTTCATAGAAGTTTACAGATGAGAGCGCCACGATGTCACCGTCCTTGGATGAGGAGCGTCTCTGCGCATAAAGGTCAGGGGAATAGATGACCGGAAGTATCTTTCCGCATTTTTCGCCGTCACCGCATGCTTCCATGAGTGACCGGAAGTATTCCTGGCAGCATTCCGGGAAGAATTTGTCTTCTGCATAGTGATGATGGATGCCGCTGCTGAAGAATACTCTCTTGGCATATACCATGAATTGGTTGAATTCTTCGGCGGTGCGGTCGCCTTTGTAGTTCTCGATAATATTCTGGAGGACTTTCCTGACTGCAAGGTTGTCTTTGCAGTTCTGGTCCCAATATATATCCCAGCCATACTTTGCAGCCTCGCTGAGATGATATACATATTCTTTTTGTTTCAGGCTGAGCTTGTCCCATCCCGGAATCTGATAACGCATAATCTTGACGTCAGCAAATTCATCGATAAGGTACTTGAATTCAGCAGTTTTCCCGCCCTCTCCGCAAGATGATACGGCCGCAGCGGAAGCCAATGTCAGAAGCATTTTCGTAACGTTGTTCATATTGTTTGATATTATTCAAGTTCCGCAAGTTGCCAATCTGTGAGGTTCCGCGCAAATTTGACGCCTGTCACTAATCCGAGGATTGAAGTCCACGCACTTTTATCACGTTACCACCCTTCGTGGAAGGGACTTGCCGTCACCGTGCCGGGCTTCAACATCGGTGTTCCGCTTGTGAGAAACTTGAGTTGTGTATTACATCTGACAAATATAACCTTTTTTATCAAACAACGTGGTTTTTGTCGATAAATCCATGCGTTTTTCGATGATTGCTAAATTTGGTTCCAGATAAACGTTTTAAGCGGAACCAAACGTATCCGCAGAGGCGTTTTGTTCCGCGAAAACGTTTTAGATGGAACAAAAACTCTATTCATGAATTACAAACTAATTCACAATTTCCGGTAGTGATGTAGTGGCAATAAAAAATACGGACGCTGATTTTTCAACACCCGTATTCTAGTAAAACAAACCTTCAACTTATCGAACCAATTCACCAATGACTTCGCCCGAGTTATAGACTTCTCCTATGAGATATCCGCGCTGTGATGATTGGAAAACATATAAAAAACCGAGGGGTAAAGCAGAAATCAGCCTTACGGCATCCGGTATTCAGCTATTCCATGGGAGACACCCTAATATCCCCTATAGTGGCTTCTTACCTTCTCTATCTTGCCGTTACGTACACGCTTATACGCACGTACCTTGACAAGTCTGATAATCTCCACTTCAATGGTGACTATCGCAAGAAACTTAATTGTTCGCATTATTATTTAGGTATATTTATGTATGACTGAACGAACAATATCCTCTACGCAAAGTACCCCCTCGGTAAGCCTAAAAAAACAGACACCCCTTTTAGGGAAAGGATGCCTGCTCTTATTTGTCATACACTACCTAAATAATGCACTACAAAGATACAACTCTTTTCATGAATTACAAACTAATTCACAATTTCCGGTAGTTTTGTAGCGACAATAAGAAAACACAGACGCTGATTTCTCGGCATCCGTGTTCTAGTAGCGGGGGAAGGACTCGAACCTCCGGCCTCCGGGTTATGAGCCCGACGAGCTACCAACTGCTCTACCCCGCGATGTTATTGGACTACAAAGGTAAGCATTATTTTTGGTTTTGCAAACTTTTGCGAAACTTTTTTTTACTTTTTCCCTGTGACGACCATGAAGGTAACGACGATGAGAGTTATGATTACGGCTGCTATGATATTGAATGTCAGGGACTCACCGAAGAAAATGGTTCCTACGGTGATTAATTTCCGGACAGGACGATACATTAGGTGTGGAGTGTAAATCGTTGGCTATTAGATAGTACGCTATTTTCAGAGTTGTTGTTTTGCTAACTCTGAAAATAGCTAATTTGTTATGAGACAAAGACTTATGCACCGCGACACCGTTAGCTTTCACACGCCCCGGCGGAGGTGAAGCCTCTGGAGGTTCGCTTCGCTCATCCCGTCAGGCTGCCGCCTGACACCCATTCA
>OHLH01000637.1_pt1 | contig 22253 bp, 16 predicted proteins | sample 1569061 | NCBI WGS metagenome assembly OHLH01 (sample SAMEA3879603, study PRJEB24766) | human gut metagenome | biome: human-associated habitat; feature: feces | place: USA | collected 1985/1987
TTTTTATGCTTTATAGGCTGCCGGAAAGTGAACGGGTATGCTCCGGAATATGTAGTCAAAGGAGCAGTGAAAGACGTAGGCCAGCTGATTCAAGGAAAAGTAGCCGGACTGGCCATCACCAACCCCAACGGTGACCCTGCCGGAGAGACTCAGATCCGCCTTCGCGGAACCAACACCATCGGTGGAGCCAATACAGCCCCTCTGGTATTGATTGACGGAATCCCCGGAACCCTGAGCACAGTGGCTCCTGAAGACGTGGAAAGCGTGGATGTGCTGAAAGATGGTTCCGCCGCAGCCATCTACGGTACCCGCGGTACAAACGGCGTCATTCTCATCACCACCAAGCAGTCAAAAGGAGGCGACATCTGCTCTGTGGAATACAGTGGCTACGTCAGTACTGCAATGATGGCCAAACGGTTGGAAATGCTCAACGGACGCGAGTTTGCCGCTCTATATCCAGACTATGACTATGGATACAACACCGACTGGGTAGATGAAATCAGCCGTACTCCTATTACCCACGTACACAACCTTTCACTGATGGGCGGCAATTCCAAGACCAGCTACATAGCCAACCTCAACTACGCAGACCGTCAGGGAACCATGAAAAAATCGGACTTCGACAACTTCCAAGGAAGAATTGAGGTAACCCACCGGATGTTCGACGACAAGGTGAAACTGAAATTTGGTATCTTCGGAAAGAAAAGCCAGATGGAATCTACCCAAAACGGAGGAAGTTTCCGTGGCAGTGTCTACTCACAGGCCACCCGGCGCAACCCGACCGAGCCCGTGCGCAATCCGGACGGCACATGGTATGAAAACGTCAACAAATTTGAATACGAAAACCCGCTGGCTTTACTCTATGAATCAGACGGAAACGTAAAGAAAACAGAATTGCGCTACAACGGAAACATCACCTACAATCCCATCAAGGACCTGACCTTGCAAGCCTTGTTCTCTTACACACGCGAAAACATGAACCGCGGATACAGCGAAACACAAAACCATATCTCCGCCCTGCGTGACCACAAGAACGGCTGGTCGTCTGTCGGCGCATACACCGAAATGGAAAAGCTGATGGAACTGACCGCACAATACACCAAGACCATTAACGACCATAAATTCTCCATTCTGGGAGGTTACAGCTACGACGAAACAGACTATGAAGAAATGTGGTTCGACAACTACGGTTTCCAGGACGACTATTTCGGCGGATGGCACAATATCGGCATCGGTTCTGCCTTGAAAGAAGGAAAAGCCTCTGCCGGTTCCAGCAAGACATCAACCAACCTGATTGGTTTCTTCGGCCGTGCCACCTATTCATGGAAAGAACGCTACCTGTTCATGGCTGCTCTGCGCTACGAAGGTGCCAGCCAGCTGTGGGGAACAGACAACGCATGGGGATTGTTCCCGTCTGTATCCTTCGGATGGAGAATCACGGAAGAACCGTTCATGAAAAACCAGCACATATTCAATGACTTGAAACTGAGAGTTGGTTACGGTGTGACCGGTTCACAGCCCAAGAATCCGTTCCTGGGAGTAGCCATGCTGAAATACGGCTCCTACGCCTACGTAAACAGCAGCTGGATACAAACCATCGTACCGGCCTCCAACCCGAATCCGGACTTGCGCTGGGAAGAGAAGAAAGAAACCAACGTCGGTATCGACTGGGTATCCTGGGAAGGACGCCTCTCCGGTAGCATCGATTACTACAACCGACTGGTAGACGGACTGATTTATGACTATGCCGTACCGACTCCTCCCAACTTGTATAACACGACTACGGCCAACGGCGGTAAGATGAGAAACAAAGGTGTGGAAATCCTGGTCAACGTGATTCCGGTACAAAACAAAGACTTTGAATGGAGCACCACCGGTACCTTCTCTTTCAACTCCAACAAACTGGAGAGCCTGTCGGGAAGTATCTTCAAATCAGAATATGACTACTTCAATACCGGAACCGTGGAATATTCCGGCCAAGTAGCAGACTCACACCGCGTACAGGTGGGAGAAAGCATCGGTAACTTCTACGGATTCAAAGTAGTAGACGTGGACGAAGAAGGACGCTGGATTTACGAAGACCGCAACGGCGACCTGATCAATTACAAAGATTTCACGCATGCACCGGAAGACAAGCACATCATCGGTAACGGACTTCCCAAATACTATGCAGGATGGAACAACAACTTCCGCTACAAGAATTTTGATTTGTCTATCACCATGCGCGGTGCCTTCGGCTTCCAGATTATCAACGGCGCCCGCATGAACTACGAGAACGTGAAGAACGCCCGAATGGAAAACCGTCTGAAATCTGTCAACGACCTGGTATTCGGCAAGCATACCCTCAGCCCTGAAGTGGAACCGGAATTCAACAGCTACTATGTGGAAGACGGTGACTACTGGAAGATTGACAACATCACGCTGGGTTACAACTTCGGCCAGCTCGGCAAGTACATCAAGTCACTGCGCATCTACGGTTCCGTACTGAATGCCCTGACCCTCACAGGATACAAAGGCATCGACCCGGAAGTTTCTACCGACGGACTGACTCCTGGATACGACACTCGCGACCGCTACCCGAGCATACGCTCATTCACGTTAGGTGTAAACGTAAAATTCTAATTTAAAAGCAAAGAACCATGAAAAATATCATCAGATTATTTTCCGCATGCCTGCTCACTTCAGCCTTGGTTGGCAGTACAGCATGCACCAGCTTATTGGATGAAAGCTACGGACAGGTGATGTCCAACAAATACTCTCCAAAGACAGAAGAAGAAGTCAGCTATCTGGTAAACGCAGCCTATATCCCCTGGAGAGAAACCCTACTGCAATGGAACGGTGTGGTGCGCTCACAGGAACTTTGTGCCGACCAGGACGTGATTCCGGCCCGCGACGGTACAGGATGGGTGGACGGATACATCTACAAACGCTGGCACCAGCATACCTGGACTACGGAAGACGACGGCGTACTGCAAGGATGGGAACGTACCTACAACGGAGTGAACACGTGCAACCGTATCCTTTCGCAGATAGAAGAAGGTACCATCAATGTGGAAGGCGACACCAAAGCCGCGCTGGTAGCCGAACTGAAAGTGCTGCGTGCCTCCTACTATTACATCCTTATCGACCTCTATGGAAATGTACCTCTGGTAACCGACTTCAAGGATGAATCACTCCCTAAACAGTCTACCCGCAGAGAAGTGTTCGATTTCATCGTGAAAGAAATCAAAGACAACATCGACCTGCTTTCCGAAACTCCAAGAGGATATTACTACGGACGTTTCAACAAATGGGCAGCCCACACCCTGCTGGCCAAGATGTACCTGAATGCGGAAATCTGGGCAGGTGAAGCCCACTGGCAAGACTGCATTGACGAGTGTCAGGCCGTCATCGATTTTGCCACCTCCACCAATGAATACGGGCTGGAAGAAAAACAGAAAAACGTATTCATCACCCAGAACGAAAATTCCAAGGAAATCATCTTCGCCCTTCCTTTCGATGAAATCTACGTGACGGGATGGAATGATTTCGACTTCCACATGTACACACTGGCCGCCGAAAACCAAGATACCTATCAGTTCACCGAAAGACCGTGGGGAGGCGTATGCGCCATCCCTCAGTTCATCGACTCTTTCGACCCGGACGACCTGCGCTTAAAAGAGAATTATATCCAGGGGCCTCAGCTCACAGCTTCCGGCGAACCGTTGCAGCGCAGTGACGGCAAAGGACAGCTCATCTACATTAACGAGGTGCCTTCCATTGAAAGTTCCGATTCCGGACACGGTTACCGCTGGGGTAAATTTGAATATGCCAAAGGCATTACCAACCGCCTGAGCAACGACTGGCCGCTGTTCCGTTATGCCGATGTGCTGATGATGAAAGCAGAAGCCCTGATGCGTTCCGGACAGCCCGGAGCCGGTGCACTAGTGACAGAAGTGCGTAAACGGGCCTTCGAAGACCCCAGCAAAGCCATCGTTACCGATGCCCAGCTGGAAGGTGGAAGCTGTTATGACTACGGACGCCGGGATACCAACATGGAAACCCACGAAGGCGGGGCAGACATCAAATACGGTCGTTTTCTGGATGAACTGGGATGGGAATTCTGTCAGGAAGGCAGACGCCGTCAGGACATGATTCGTTTCGGAGTATTCACCACGAAATCCTGGTTCTCACACGACAAGAGCAATCCGAACAGAAACCTCTTCCCGATTCCGAACAAAGCTATGCTGACCAACAGCAACCTGGTTCAGAATCCGCAATAAGCAATACATCTATTCGGGAAAAAGATAGCCGTCAGGCTGTAAAATAAAGAAAGGAGCTGCATCCCCCAGGGCGACGCAGCTCCTTTGCTGTCAAATCATAGTCAAATATTATGGTTTCTTCATCCAGACCACCGACGTACACAGCTGCGCGATGGCTTCGCGGTGACTGATTAGAATCAATGTCTTTCCATGCAGCTGGCCCGACAGACGCTGCAAGAGCAGCTGCTCCGTCTCGCTGTCCAGCGAAGAAGTCGGCTCATCCAACAGGAGGATGCTTCCCGGACGCAGCAGCCCCCGGGCAATGGCAATCCGCTGGGCCTGACCTTCACTCAGTCCCGTGCCCCGCTCCCCACACACCGTATCCAGTCCGTCGGGCAAGGCAAACACAAAATCGGCCACCGCCAAATGAAGTGCCTGCCTCATCTCTTCCTCCGTCGCGTCGGGATTTCCCATCCGCAGGTTCTCCCGGATGGTGCCGCTCACCAGCGTGTTGCCCTGCGGCACATACGACAGGTTGCAACGTGTCTGCGGCGAAGCCACTACCTCCCGGTTGCCGTGATAGAAGACCACCCTTCCCTTGTCCGGCTCCAGCAAGGCCAATACCAGACGAAGCAGCGTGCTCTTTCCCACTCCGGTCTCTCCCACGATGGCCGTCAGGCTTCCCGGCGGGAAATCGTGCGAAAAATCCGTCAGCACCTGCCGGCTGCCCCCCGGATAGGTATAACACACCTGCTCCATGCGGACACCGACCTCTCCCTCCAGGCGTACAGGCGTTCCCTGCCGTTCCTGCGGCAGTTCCTCCAGCTCCACCAGCCGTTCCGTCGAAGTGAAAATCCGGATAAAAGCCGGAATCTGCCGGCTCAGGTCCACCATCGGGCGCTGAATCTGCGCCACCAGCTGCAAGAACGCCGCCATCATGCCGAAAGTCACCGTCCCTTGCTGCAGGCCGAACACCCCCCACAGGAAGGCCACGGCATACCCCGTCATGAAACCTACCTGTACCATAGAGCGGGAAAACACCGAAAAATCCGTGCGCTCCTTCACCTTTCCCCACAGTTCCTCCTGCACCATTCCCAGTTTGCGGACTGCCTGGGCCGTATATTCCAGCGTACGAATCAAGACCCGATGCTGCAAGTTCTCCTGCAAATGACTCTGTATCCGGCTGTCCGTACTGCGAATCTCACGCGACAACCGGCGCATCTTCCGCACATAACTCTTGCTGAACAGCAGAGCCACCGGCATGATGCAGACCAACACCCCCGTCAGGCGGATATCCAGACGGGAAAGAAAGAACAAGGCCCCGCACAGCTGGAAAAACGTGATAAAGACCGAAGGAATCGTAGAGCACAACGCCCCTGTCACGGTCTGCACATCCTCTTCCAAGCGGTTCAGCATGTCGCCGGAGTGCAGTTTCTCCCGCCCCGACCAGCAGCTTTCCATCAGATGCACAAACAGCCGCCGATGCAGCTCGTTCTGCAACGCCGTTTCCGTACGGCTGACCAGGCAGCTTCTGAACGCCGAAAAAGCCAACTGCGCCAGCAGACACCCTATCATCCACGCGATATAAATGCCCAGCGCATCGGCCGACACGCCCGTGGCAATGTCAATCAGGTGCTTGCAGACATACACAAAAAACAGAGAAATACCGACATACAGCACCCCCATCCCTGCATACACGACAATGGGAATCCGGAAACCACAGGAGGTTTTCCACAACCATCTCACACAATAACTTATCCTCATATCCTCCACCTTCTGCACAGATACAGCAACACCCGGCGCAACGGAAGCAGCTTCCGCCACACCCGTGCCCTGAAAAGTTCTTTTCGCGAAGTACAGTCCACAAACCGCCCGTCGCGTATGATCTTGACGGCCACGCCCACCACCTCGTTCCGGCGGCAACGCTCCGTGGCATACAGATTTCCGTCGCCCATCAGCACCATCGCCTCCTTTTCCAGCCGGTAGACCCGGTGCAACACATAGCTTCCGTTCTGCAACCGTACCAGTACGATACTGCCCACGGCAATATCCTTCCTTCCCTGCAACACCACACTGTCACGCTCGTCCCGGATGAACGGGAACATGCTGTTTCCCTTCGCCCGCATCGTCACGGAATGCCCGTTCTGCAACATCCGGCCTATCTCTTCAAAAAACTGCGCATTATTCAGCCACAACTTCTCCGTCTGCATCTCTTCCTGACACAAAAAATCCCCTTCCCGGCCATATTCCAAAGCCAGAAAGGGGAGACAAAAAATTACTTACTACGTGTAATTACCACACGGCTCAAGCTAGGATTGTCATAGAACATATTGTCTACCCCACCCTTATATTCCACTTTAAGCTGTGACTTGGAAACGCCGAATTCATTGACCAGACAGTCACAAACGGCTTCCGCACGTTCCTTGCTCAGACGCTCGTTCGTCTTCTGGCTGCCTGTACCTTTATCCGCATACCCCGTGATGGTGTACACCGTGCTGGAACCGCCAGCCTTGATGGCCTCAGCCAACAGCTGCAGGTTGGCACGTGCTTCTTTCGACAGAGTGGTCTTGCCAATCGGGAACACTATCAGGTTGGCCGCAATCACCTTGTTGATGACTTCCTGTTTCTGCTGGCCTTCTGCCGTAGCCAAAGCCTCTTTCAGACGGGCCACTTCCTGGTTCATCTCGTTCAGGCGGTCGCGCATCGCATTGGCCTCGGTCTGGTCATAGCGGGTCACCGTCTTGCTGCGGTCCCATCCGCGACGTTTGAACTTATAGGTCAGGCCGACGGTAGCTGAGAACAGACCGTCGAACTTGGATTCGCCGATTTCGCCGTCGATGGCATCATCCACCATGGAAGCCCGCAAGTCGATGTTGGCATCCAAGGCATCACACAAGCGGAAGGAATTCAACCAACCGGCACTCATCGTAATATCACCGGCTGTAGGAGCCTCCCACGTACGCATGTAGCCTACACCTGCATAAAAACTGCTGTTCCAGATACGGTTTTCACGATAACCGCAGAACAGGTTGGAAAGGTTGAACAACACATCGGCACGGAGGTTGTAATATTTGAACTTGGAGTAATCCATACCGCTTCCCCAGCCGGGCACCTGCTCGCCGGTAGAGTGGGCTGCTCCCCAACGGGTAGCCCCCTTCAAGGAAAGACCGTTGTACATCAAGCGGATACCGATGCCCGGAGTGAACCATTTACCTACAGCGATGTCCAGCGCAGGCGAAATACGTTTGCCGAACCCAATCTGCTTGTCATGGTCACCGAACATCACCTGCGGTCCCGCACCTACAGTGAGGAACCAGTTGTCCCAGAAGTGGTTGGTTTCCACTTTATATTTGTCGTCGGTGTATTCCACTTTTTCCGTGATACCACCGTTTTGTGCTGTCTGCTCCGACTGAGCCAAAGCAGGACTTGCAGCCGCCAACGCGAGGGCTGCAAAAAGTGTTTTCTTCATCATAACATTATGTATTAGTTAATGTATTTTTTAGTTTATTCCTCTCTTACGCAACGAATTGCACAGGCATCCCGACGACTGGAACTGAAGTCACAGACATTGACCTTGTTTTCTGCTCCCCATGGGGTTGAAGCATTCACGTCCGTATAAGAACCTATCGACATATAAGCCGAATAGGCATCCGTTGTACCACCGATATCATAAGGAGAAGCCGACCAATATCTGGATGAACCTCCTCTCATCAGCACCGATCCTTGCCCGGCAGACCACATCGTACCAGTCGATCCATACCGGCTACCCGTCTGAGGATAGAATGTACCTTCGGTATCCGAGTCGTTCTTCTTGAAATAATAACCGTTGTCATACTTGACATAGTTAATATAATCAAGTCGACTCGTCGTACCGGAAATACCTGCTGTATTCCCGTCACTTCTCTTCACAAAACCCGTCCATGTATACTTATTTGCTACACGGTATCCCACAGGTGAAGGATCGTAAATAGTCTTTACATCCGTCCATCCGGCACATGCCGTCGGGTCTTCCAGATAATCCGGATACTTCGGGTTGGTACCGTTTGTATCTCCCCACAAGTAATTGTTGGTTTCAGCCAACCAATTACCTTGAAAGTTATCGACGTTCTTCAGCAACTCAGCAGGATGCTGTATACTTTCGGCTATCGTTCCGGCCTGCGAAGCATAAACGGGGAAAGAAGTCTCCACCTCTGTCGCTACACCATCCACATAATAAACCGAAGTGTTCGGGAACGGATCTTTGCGTCCCCACTGATACAGGGTAACATAAAGTGAGGTCTTGGAGTGTGCGCCCAGCGTACGGTCCATCACGGTGAACTGTGAACCTACTTTGTTAGTATATACTTCATCAGACGGCATTTCATCGCCTACGCCCCAGATATGCCAGCTCCAGAGAATATCCCCGGTCTGGTTCTCATCACTATAAACCGCAATCACCGCATTACCTACATTCTGGTTCGCTGTATAATAACAACGTCCGTCGGTACCAAGTCTGACAGACGATGCATCAATGAACCCCTCGACATCCTGCCATAACAGTTTGGCAGATTTCGGACTAATGTATGCCGACTCCGTATGGAATCCAGCCCCCGGAATGATACCTTTCTGACCATTGCCTATAACGGTAGCCAAGAAAGAATGTTCCCCAACCGCATTAATCATATAGCAGTTTGCAGTTTCCTCTTCCACCAGGTCAGGAGCTTCTTCTATCACAGCCTGATTGTTTTCCAACACGGTCGCATTCAGCGGCATAACGTAATACTTGCCAGCCTCGAAATCACAAAGAGCCGTAGTGGTGAATGAAACCTGATGTTTGTCGGTCAGGAACATACACTCCCATGTTTTGCCACCTTGAGCGCCCGGAGCTGCCACAGCGTATGCTATCACTTTTTCCGAAAGCGAAGGTTGGTTGACGAAAGTCAGATTCAGCGAAGTGCTTTGAGCCTCAGATGAACCCGTGAAACCGTTATCCAGATTGGTTAGGTCGTAGGTATAACTCCCGGTAACCGGAGCACCGGTTTTCAGTTCCACACGCTGTAACTTTTCATCTGTGGCTAAACCGTCCACGCCGATCAGACTGATTTCAAAACGAACCAGTGAAACCATCTGCCGCATATTCAGCTGATAGCTTCCGTTTCCCTTATCCGTAATGACATCAGTAGCCTTTACATCGTATGCAGCAATCGAATTCACATCCGCATAAGCCTGCTCTGTAGGGATGGTTACAGGTATAGCCTGAAGATTGACTGCTTGCTCACTATACGGATAGTAAGCATACTTCGGCACATCGCCCGAAGTCACATTACCAGAGAAAGTCGTTTGCGCAGCAGGAGCCGTATGATTCCCTGTAAACGATGCGTTCACGGTATTATCACCAAACACACCTACCTGGTCACCAACCGACCACTCCATCAATAATGCCCCGTCTTCAGCCATACTGCCCACCTGCGTGCGGGTTGAAGGCAAAGCGGAGAAACCCTCAAGCGTACCGTTAATACTAATCTGCTCTTGTGCAGGAGAAAAACTTTCGTTCATCTCCGAGCAGGAAACCATCAGGGCGGCCAACCCTAAGAAACAGCCTGTCAATCGAATGTTTTTCATCTATTCTCGTTTAGTAAAAGAGTTAAGGAAGTCATCCGGCTTTAGGCCGGATGACTGTTTTTCCCATTTTTATTTATTTAATTACACTTCCTCCTGAGGTATATGAGGCGTCAGAAGCTGCAGCATTGTTTGTTGTATCAGAAGCTTTACGCAAAGCAAACTTGAAGTTATTATCAATAATGGTCTGAATCAACCAGTCACTTTGGTAAAGCGCACCTGAATATTCTTGTTTATCAGCATAATTTAACAATACAATTCCCAATGAAGCATTCTGAGTGCGTTCCTGCAATAATTGAACCGCATAGTTATTCAAATCTGTAGTCAGTTCAGGAATAGTAGGACTACCACTTGAATAGCAACCACCTATATCATTCATGAACCAATAATTATGGCCTGTTCCATTAATATATTTATCTACACTTTCCTGGAATACCGTAGAGATCTGATTTTTCTTTGTTGCTAAATCTGCCGCTTCATTTGGATTTCCGATATGCGTAGCCTCTGAATAATACCAGTGCATTTCAGGACGACCTGTATAAGGTTTAGGAGATCCCCAATAAAGATCTACATCATCCATACCTTTGGTCCATGTTGAAAACAATGCAGGAATTGTTGCAGAAGCATCAATATAATCACTCATATCCTCTGTGATATTTCCGGTTTTCGTATCTATAGTAACATTGTAATTCACTTTCAGGACAATATGCCCTCCCACATCTCCAAGCTTGGTATCAGGAGTAATCTGATCTGTATATATATTATATGTATTGTTATTTTTTAGTTTATTCAGCTCATATTCTATACCTTCAATCCAATATTGGAATGCTCCTCCTGCAGGCGTATAATAACTTGAAGAGCTGGCAGAGTTGTAAGTAATCTGCACAAAAGCAAACTCATTCATTTTATTGTTGTCTTTCGCTTTATCCAATAAAGTGTTCAACTCACTTAATATTGATTCCAAAGTTACACCTGTATACATTTCATTCACCGTGGCTCCGGTTACATTATAGGTATAGTTACCCCCCGAACTAGTTCTGTTATACGTCGTATTTGCATTTGTCTGCACGACGAATGCACGTACTCCGTCCAGAAATTGTGTTTCAAGAGATTGAGTCTGGAAACATTCATTCGTTTTAGCTCCATTTTCTGATGTAGCAAATGACAGTTTACTTCCCGGCAATGAAAGCTCGGACAAATAGATATTTGGATCCAGATTACTTAACCAATAGTTAGTACCACCAGATGTTAATGCAGGCAAGGAAACACGATTCACCTTATGAGCTACAATTTCTGCAGTTTGAAGTGTCTTTGTCTTGGCTGCGCCATTTACTGTTGAAACTGTAATACTAATCTGTCGTGTACCAATTGATTCTTCATTAGGGATAATAAATGCTTTTACATTTATCTTATCTCCATGGTTTAAAGTAATAAACTGGTTCTTTTCATTATCAAAACATGATATAGAAATACGGTTTGTCACAGTACCATTATCCAACGGCGTACATGTACCACTCTGATCACTTATAAGACACGAGAATTGTCCAGCCAATGCCACATTTCCACTAACACCAGTTACGTTGATATTGGAAACCTGAATAGCACTACTGTTTTCAGCCGGACCATTCACAACTATCTCTAAGATAGTAACCAACGGATGAAATTTCAAAGGAATATCCGGATTATTTACGAGTTCTGATTTCTTTACAGATGTGTAAGCCCACATATAAGCCAAATCAGTATCTGGCACTCCATTATAAGTCGTACCGGTAGTAGTAGTAGTAGTTTCCCATTTTACCACTTTTTGTTCAACAGGAATAGTTCCAATAATGCGTCCATCCGTTTCTGTTCCTTCTACTGCACTTGCCGGATAAAAGCCATAAAAACGATGCTCATCTTCTGTCCCCCACTGCAAACCAGCACCGTCACCAATCTTTGTTACAGCAGAAGACGTTGCTGGATTATTAGTGTCAGGAGTAATTTTATAATCCACAAGCTGAGTTGCCGGTTGAGATGCTTGTGGACAAAATATAGCAATTTCATCATCTTGCTCCCAATATACCGGGAAATACCAATTACCTTCACTATCCTGAGTAGGAGCATCATAAACAGTCCTAGTATCCACTTTATCCGGAGTTGAAAAACCGAAATGAATCTCATCACCTGTTTGAACAGGAGTTCCTATATTCTCCTTCTCGGTACAGCTTCCTAGTACTAACAAAGAAGCCGCAAACATACTAAATATCTTAAATCTCATATTATAATTCGTTTAAATTATTAATTATCCCAGTCATTCCAACCGTCAGTTCCATTGTCATTATCAAAATAATTACCAGAGTTTCCAAATGCATGTCCTTCAATAGACACTCCTTCGTCATGACCATCTTCTGGATCAAATACCGAGGCATTCATAAACCCTTGTTCCAACTCCACTTCCACAAAGGTGGTCTGCGGAGTTTCATACTCTTTTTGCTTTTGATTCTTCATAAAAATTCCTCACTTTCTTTTTAGATTTAATTAATTAACTTCCAAATTCTCAAATAATTCACTTCACTCTCATTTAGTTTTTCCATACGCATTTATTTAAAAACAAATTTCACTTTTTCTTTTTTTCATGCCCGTATCCATAGCCATACCCGTAACCATATCCGTACCCGTAGCCATACCCGTGACGTTCCGGATTAGCCCCGTTCAGCACCAAAGCCATATTCTTCAACTTCTTTTCCTGATACAGCTGTTCGATGTCGGGCAGCTGGCGGCGGTCCAGCTTGCCGGCACGCACCACGAAAATGGTCAGGTCGGTCACACGGTTGGCAATCGTGGCATCGGCAATCAGCCCTACCGGCACATTGTCCACAATGATGTAGTCATAGCGGCGGCGCAGCTCGTTCATCAGCTCGTCCAGCCGTACGTCCATCAGCAGTTCGGCAGGGTTGGGCGCTACCGGACCCGAACCGATAAAGTCGAACTGCTCCTTTTGCTGGATGATTTCGTCCACCTGAATGGTATTGTCCGACAGGTAGTTGGTCATCCCTTTATGGTGGTGATGCCCAAATCTCCGGCTCAATGTTCCCTTACGGATATCCAGGTCGACGATAATGACCCGCTTCTTCATGTAAGCCAGACTCATGGCCAGGTTGCGGGCAATGAAGGTCTTTCCGGCACCGATGTTGAACGAGGTAAAGGTGATGACCTGCATCGGCTTGTCTTTCTTGGCCAGAAACGCCATGTTGGTACGCAGAATACGGAAAGCCTCGGTCACGATGTCATCCCCCTGCTCTTTCACGGTAAAGGCATTCTTTCCATGATCTTTCAAAGCCTCCTTGTCCAGCGGGATTTCGCCCAGATAAGGCACGGAAGTGGCACCTTCGATGTCTTTCCGTCCGTGCACCCGCGTATCCATGAAGAGGATGCCCAGGAAAACCACTCCCGGCAAGGCGATGCCAACCAGCACGCCCAGCAGCAGGATACGGTTCCGCTTGGGAGAGATAGGTGCGTTGCTGCCCTCTGCCCCGTCTATCACGCGGGCATTGTTGTCGGCCATGGCCTGCGAAAGCGCATTCTCTTCCCGCTTGTTCAGCAGGAACAGATAAAGTGCCTCCTTGATTTTCTGCTGGCGTTCGATAGACAGCATCTTTCTTTCCTTGGTCGGGATGGCCGTCACACGGCTCTGTGCCCGCATCTCGCGGTTCTGCGCATCGTTGCGCTTCACGTCCAGACTCACAATCATGTTGTCTACCGCCCGGATGATGCTCTGCTTCATGGCATGCAAGGAGTTGTTCAGCTCCTTCACCACGGGGTTGTTCACACTGCTGTCGTCTATCAGACGGTCGCGCTTCAGCTTGGCCGCATTGTACAGGCTAATCTGGTTCTCGATGTTCATGTCGCTGATACCCGTATTCGACGGAATCAGGTCGGTTTCCTTGCTGGGGTCGGTCAGGTAGTTCTTGATAAAGCCCGCCAACCGAATCTGCGTCTCCAGTTCCAAGGCATCCGAGCTGTATTTCTGCGACTCGCTCATGTACATGCCTGCCGAAGAAGAGATGTCCACAATCTGGTTCTGCTGCTTGAACGATTCCAGGTCGGATTCCACATTGCCCAGCTCGCGTTCGATGATAATCAGACGCTCACTGATGAAATTAGCGGTATTCACTGCCACCTGGTTCTTTTCCTTGATGGCTTCTTCGTTGTACACCGTAATCAGGGTGTTCAGCACATCCTCCGCACGGGCCGGCGAACTGTCTTTCAGGGCCAGTGTCAGGATGGAAGATTCTTCCTCTTCCTGCTGGATGCCCAACCCGTTTTTATAGTAGTTCACCATTGCCTCTACCGGAAGTTTCCGCACGCGTATCGGTGTGTCCAGCCACTCCTTCTGCAAATAGTTCGTTGCTGTCACCACCACGTTTATTCCTTTGCTGATGGCCACCGTGTCGTTCAATTTCACGTCACGGGGAGCGGCGGCGATGCCCGAAAAGTCGGACAAGGAAACCGTCTTCTCGTTTTTCAGGGTCATCGTGAACGAGAAGCTCTGCTCCGGCAGCACATCCGGGAAACTGACCAGCACGGGCGACTGCGTGTAAAGCTCGTTCATGCGCAAGCCGTCCTCCACCTGATAGCTCACCTCGGCATGTATGCGCTGCACCACCTCACGCATCAGTTTCTTGGAGCGGAACTGCAAGATTTCGTTGGCCACATTCACCTTGTTGATGATATTGTCAAAACGGTCCAGCCCGGAAGTGGAAGTCTTGTTCGACGGGTCTTTGATGATGACCGTGGCCGAACGGAAATACACCAGCGGCGAACGGGCGTAATTGTACCAGGCGATGCCTCCGCAAATCAGGACGGAAAGCAAGAACCATTTCCACTGGGAAGCCAGATAGACAAATAAATCCACCAGGTTGAGTCCCTGGTCGTTTTTATTAGAAGAGTTGGTTGTCTGCATATTGTTCTGAAAAAATAATTAGCGTTACTTTTATTTGAGTACCCACAGCAGAGAACATACTGCCGTAACCACAGACAGCAGGGTGGTACCAATCTGCCAGCCGCGGTCTTCGTTGTCTTTCTTCTTGTACTTGGGCTCTACATACACGATGTCGTTCTGCTGGAGGTAGAAGCAGGGGGAGTCGAAGATGTCCTTGCTGCGCAGGTCGTGCATGAACATCTGCCGATTGCCGTCTACCTCACGAATCACGGCCACCCGGTCTATTCTCGCCTTGGCCGTCAGGTCGCCCGCCTTGGCAATGGCTTCCAGCAGTGTCACCCGGTCACCGTCTACCGTGTAAGTGCCGTTACCTCCCACAGCTCCCAGCACGGTGTACTTGAAGTTCAGGAATTCGATGGAAACCAACGGGTCTTTCATGTATTCTCCCTCTTCTATCTTTTCCTTAATCAAATCGCGCACCTCGCTCACCTTCATGCCTTCGATGTGCAACTTGCCCAGAATCGGGAAATCGATGTTTCCGTCCACATCCACCCGGTAGCCTTTTTCATTGACCTTGCTCGTGGCATCCGATGTCACATTTCCATCTGCCCCTACACGGAACGTTCCGTCGTAGATGTTGAACGGGATGGCCAGTTCCGGGTTCTTGCAACTGACCGTGATACTCAACCGGTCGTCCCGGTGAATCACAGCCTCATATTTGTTTTCGATGGGATATTTCAGTCCCATTTCCATATCCTGCAAATACACAAAATTCTTGCGTGAAGCGCAGGAAGTCAACAGTAGCAGGGCAAACAAGCCTGCCCATAAAAACGATTGTTTTCTCATAATCCAGGTATATAATAATTAAAGTATTATCCGTTTCATTCTCATTGGTCGGACGGTGACAAGGCACGGTGGCACATCAGAGCCGCCTCTTCATCGGGTCTGCATTCCAGTATCCCGACCGGAACCTGTTCGGCCAGCTGGACCAGTGTGTCGTACAGGCACGAACGCAAAGCCACATCCTGACGGATGACCGAACAGCCGGGAAGGATGGCCGCAAAAGCATCCACCTCCGTCTGCCGGTAAAACCGGTTGACCGGAGCCTGCTTCAGACGCACCATTCCCCCCAAGGGAAAACAAAGCGGCTTGTAGCAGGGAGTCTTGCCACTCCACGGAGTGCCGTAAGTATATGCCTTTCCCTGAATCATACGCAGGGTGGGGTTGTCGTCGTTCAGCAGTTCCACTCCAGGCACATACTTCATCCACAGTGCCGCATGTGTGCTTTTGCCGGTCCCGCTTCTGCCCATGAAAAGGAAAGCCCGGTTTCCACAAAAGACCGCCGAAGCATGGAGGGAAATTCCCCCACGGTAAAGCACCGCCTGCGAATAGGCAATCCGAAGTAAGGAAGACAATGCATGCCCTGCCAGCCTCTCGTTTTCATACAAATATACCTGGACAGTAGAAAAGAAAACGTCGGCCTGCATGACATGCAATCTTCCTTTTTGTTCCGCGGAAAGGGTGACACAATACCCCTCAGCTTCCTTATCATATTTATACAAACTCACATAGCCCATATCGCTGACCGTACTTTCCAGCAAAGTGCCGGGAAGCACACCGGAGGGTCTTTCCGCCGCCGCATACACCGTACACGTCAGCAGTTTTTCTGTCTCTTCCGCCTCGTCCGGGCAACGGAAAGCGCGGAAAGAGGGCAGCAAGGCATCTACATTCCATCCCTGAGGCAGGCTGATTTGCAATGTGAAACCTGCTACCGAAAAATTATATTTTATCCTCATTTGAATTGTCCTTTCAACAGACTGGATACAATCCAGAAACTTTCTTTCGGGGCATAGCGGAACGCAAACCCCATATTTCTCCGAAAAGCGCATGCCGTCTGCCACTTCCGTTTCCACGATGGAACCACCGGGCGCAGATTGCCGGCATTGTACTGACCGAAATTGCCTCCCCGCCAGATTATATCGAGCAAGGGAGAAGCCTCGGAAGCCCTGTCCGGATAAGGCAGACATTCCACCGGCAGTCCGAGATGATTCACCAGGCAGGCATGCAACAGGCTGTGCCAGCGTCCCAGTCCCAGGTGAAGACTGATTCTTTTCACTTCCACGGCATCGACTTCCTGATGCAAGGTGTAGCAAGTACGGGCCAGGTCGCACAACTGCCGCAACCCGATGCCCCATCCAAGAGCATGTTTCAAGATATGCAGGCTCTGCAACAACAGATTCAGTACCGGAGAAGGCACCGTGATTTCAGTCCCGTCCTCATTTCCTAAAAAAACGTGGCTGTAGCCGTACCGAGGCACCAGCTGACCAGCATAATGCCGCAGAAAAGGATTGTGTAAATCCAGCAACCGGGTGTGATGCTCTATTGCCACGCCTTTCCAGGTATAGGCAATGCTCTGGTCGGGCATTTTTTCTTCCTGCAACTTGCAGCGGCGCACGAAATAAGAAGCCCGCTCAAAGTCCTGCCGGCTTTCAAAATAAAGATCAATGTCGCCGCATTCCCGCCACAACGGTTTTTCATACAACGAAGCCACGCCTTGTCCTTTCTGCAACACAGGGCACACACCAATGGAGGTAAACATCTTCACAAGCGACACCAGCACCTCATTCATCCGGCGGTTCTTCCGCTCGATGGCATCCGTCTCCGCCATCCAGCGCACAAGCAACGGTTCCGAAGGCAACAGGTCCTCGCTCAAAGCCAACACCCCTTGGAACACGATTCCGGTCACCGTCTGCTGCCGTGACAACAGATAAACCTTTTGCCACTCCGCTTCTGTGAGCGGGAAACAGGAAGCATCTTCCACTCCACGCTCCCACAAACCGGCTCTCAACAGCACAAGCAATGCCGCATGTATCTTCTCCACTGTCCGATTCTGTTTCAGTGTATGATTCTTTTAGGATTCAGTCACCACCAGTCCGAACTGCCGCCATTCCGCCAGCTGGTTTTCCACGTCGCGGAAAGCCCTTTCCCGTTCCACCTGATAGTCCTCACACAGCCGGTCGGTGAGCTCATCCGGCGAAGAGACACCTTCCGCCAGCCGTTCCCACATCCATGCCGCCGTACCATTCAGGCTGTACACGTGGCTCAGATTCACATTATTCTCACACGCATCCACAATCATGTAACGGTTGCCAATCTTCCGCAATTGCAACCCTTTTCGTATTCCCAACTTGTTCTGCTCCATAATTCATCTTCCAATTAAAACTTCTTTCCTCCCAAAATGGCCGTTGCCGTCAGCCAGATAATCTTGATATCCACCCATAACGAACGGGTACGCATGTACTCCAGATCCATCCGCAGACGTTCCAACATCTTCTCCATGGTATCAGTGTACCCATTGTAGAGCGTAGCCTTGGAGAACAGTCCCGGACGCAGCTTGTACAACAGCTCATAATCCGGATTGATGGCCCTGATTTTGTCTACAAAAAACTTCCGTTCCGGGCGCGGTCCCACGAAGCTCATCTCCCCTTTCAGCACATTCCACAGCTGAGGAAGCTCATCCAGGTGGTGTTCCCGCAGGAAACGTCCGATTCTGGTCAGCCGCGCATCGTCTTTCTGGCATAAAGCCGGCTTTCCGTCCGCTTCCGAATCCACCCTCATGGAGCGGAACTTATACAAAGTGAACGGTTTGCCTTTATATCCAATCCGTTCTTGGCTGAAGATTACCGGACCGCCGTCTTCCCGTTTGATAAGCCAGGATATCAGCAAAAATACCGGTGAAAAGACAAGCAATGCCACCAGACTTCCCGCTATATCCGCCACACGCTTTATCCTGCAGGAAGTGACCGACATTCCCTCCCCAAAATAATAAGTGCCGCTTGCCATATATGCCATCATGGCTTTCGACATGACATCTTCTTCATTAACCTTTTTCATAACTCCAAATATATTATTAAACATCTCTCTATCATACGTTCTTTGGTGAACAGGTCCCGATAACGCTTTCTCGCCCCTTCGGAAAACCGCCGATAGGTTTCCGCATCTCCTGTCACCTTCTCAATGGCCTCCGCCAGCTCCTGCGCCTTTTCCGGTTCCACATTCAAGCCCGACACGCCCTCCTGGTTCACCCAGGAAACCCCCGACTGAGGGATTCGCGTGGCCACCACCGGCTTGCCGCACGACATCGCCTCTATCTGTACGATGCCGAACGCCTCCGTCTTCTGTACGCTGCTCATGCAGAACACATCGCAGGCTCCATAATAGGCCGGCAAATCCTCGTCGCTGACCCTTCCCAACAGCTTTACTTTCTCTTGCAGGTTCAAATCCTCTATCTCCTGTTGCAACTCTTCCTTCAAGGCTCCCGTGCCGCCAATCAGCACCACATAGTCCTCGCTCAGATACCGGGCCGCCGCTACCAGGAAACAAAACCCCTTGTAAGCCACCAGCCGCCCTAGGGAGAACACGATTTTCTTCCCCGGATATCGCTTCCGGATGGCCTCCACCGCCTCGGGGACAGGCACCATCGGCACCACCCCGATGGGCAGGCAAACCGTCTTTTCCTGCACCTCCTGCAGGCAAGGCGATTCGGCCAGATAGACGGGAGAAGTCCCCACAATCTTATCGGCCCGGCGCAACAGCCATTGCTGTAGCGGGCGATACAATTTCAACAGGATTTTCTGCTTCTGAATGTCACTGTGCCAGTGTAGCACCACCTTCCCTTTATACCCCGAAAGAAAAAGGGCCAGACAGGCCATCGGGTCGGGATGATGCACATGGATAATATCGTATTCCCCGCAAATCTTCCGCAACGTGAAAATCATGGAAGGCGAAATCATGGTCGCACACGCCTTTACCCACGTCCGGCAACAGATGAGCCGGGCATATTCGTTCAAACGGATGTTCCGGTCGCCCCCCTCTTCTGCCGCACAAAGCATGTCACAAGGTATGTGCCTTTCCGACAATCCCCTCATCAAATCAAACGCCACCTTTTCCACCCCACCCCGTATCGGATAGAATTTCCCCAGTTGCAGCACTTTCATCTTATCTGGATTCATACACCCACAAATTGTTTTTCAATTCTGTATCTTTATCTATTTTTCGGACGGGCATTTCCGCTGTTTCACCAGCTCCGGATAGTTTCTCCGGACATACCCTCCCAGACTCTTCTCGTTCAAGCCCAGCCGTCGGGCAATTTCTTTCAGGCTTTCCGTCGTAGCGGCATACAGGCGTATCGCCTCCGCATACTTTTCTTCACTGCGGTGCAACACTTTCCGCCCTTCCTCCGTCACCGTCATCCCCTGCCGGCGCGCCAGTTCCGGCTCATATTTGTGAAGGTAGTTTCTGAACGTTTCCGGATGCAGGTGAAAGTCGGCAGCCACCTGCGCCACCGCCCGCGGATTCACTTTCAGACTTTCAATCGCCTCCGCATATTTGGCCGCCACCGTCTTCATCCGCCGGCGCTCCCGGCACAAGTTTATATGTGCATCCGCCGGTCCTGTAATTCCAGCGCGCTCAGCCACCAATTCCCTATGCCATTTATACAAGTACATGCGAAAACCCTCCGCCGGTACCCCCGTGCGCTTCACAATCTCCTTCAGCGTCAAGGCCGTATCTCTGTAAAGCGCCAACGCCTCCGCATATTTCCGTTCCGTCTGCGGCAAAGGCCGGTAGATACGTCCGTTCCCCGTCAGGTTCCCCCGCAATTGGCATCCCTTTGCCGCCTTCCGGGATTCCCTTTTCTGCTGCAATAATTCTTTATGATAAAAACGCAGATGCTGCATCAGGCCCCCCACCGAAAGCCGGCACTCGTCCGCAATCTCCGGGATGGTCGCATTCGTGGTCTGATATAATTTCACGGCTTCCGCATACTGTTCCACACTCTCCATGCGTGCCCCGCGCCGGAGGTTGTCATTAATCCCCAGCCGGACACGTACCTTCTCGCGCCACACCAGCGTATCCTCATAATGAATGTGCATGAAATTGGCCAGCGAAGCCCCGTCCACTCCAAACTTGCGCGCCACCTGAGACAGGTTCAAATCGATATATTCCAAAGAATCACAGGCCTCTACCGCCTCCTTGTATTTGGCATGCGCATTGACATTCTGCTGGCCGACCGCCATAATCTTCAGGGTCTCCAGCTGCTTGCCCTCAGCAGAAATATGATTCCGCCTCAGCACCAGCTCCCGCCAGTAACGCCGCAGATACTTTCCCAGCGCACCCACCGACACACGGCAAGTCTCCGCAATGGCCGCCAGCGTCTGGTCGGTATCCGCATACAGCTCCACCGCCTTTTCATATTTGCAATGAAGCGCATGCCGACGTAACAGCATCTCCTTCTCTCTGTTCGTCAAAGAAACGGCTTTTGAGTCAAAGCCCTCAAGGGGATTCATAGTGATTGGTTTTCGTGCGGTTACCCCCGCATTGTCAGTTCGTCGTACAAACGGATATAATCCTGATAACAGTCTTCTTTCTTGAAATGCGCCAACGCATATTCCCGGCACCGGCCTTGGTAATAAGCTTTTCCCCGCTGTTCCACCTGCCGTGCCGCTTCCAACAAGCCTTGCCAGTCACCTTGTTCCACCACAAAGCCCGTCTCTTCCGTCACCGCTTCCACACTTCCCCCCGTCCGGTACGTCACTACGGGAGTACCACAGGCAATCGCCTCCATATTCACCGTAGGATAATTATCCTGCCAGGTGGGATTGATAAACGCATCCGCAGCCGCATACAGTTCTGCCAGCTGCCGTATATTTTCTGTCCGCGCTATCCCGACCACCTTGCCGGGCAGTCTTTTTCTTTCTTCCGGCTTGACTCCTACCAGCACAATAAGTTCATCCTCCCGCAACCGTTCCGCCATCCGGATGAAATCGTCCAGCCCTTTCTCCTTACTCCAGATACTGGCTACCCCCAGCAGCACATGCTTGTTTTCCAGTCCATACTTCTTCCGCACTTCCGTAGAGTCATACACCTGAAACGCCTCCGTATTGATGCCATTGTGAATCACCCGGAAATCATATCCGCGGAAAAACGATTGCTGCATCTCGTCGCAAATCCATTGCGACACCGGCACCATTACCAGCCGGTCTTTCGGCATGGAAGTAAACGCCTTCCGCTTGTCCTCATAATTTTGTTCGCTCCGGTCATGCCACAGACTCGTCGGGAACAGTCTGCGCTGCGGGCAATCATGACATCCGTCCTGCCAACGGTTGCACCGGACATACGAATAATAATAACAATGCCCCGTGTACAGCCAGCAGTCGTGCACCGTCCATACCACCGGAATATCACACTTTGACAGATAATCGAACAGAATCCGGAAATTCAGGAAATACCCATGAATGTTGTGGATATGAATCACGTCCGGCTTTATCTGTTCCATCCGTCGGATAAACTGCCGGGTAGCCCCCGAAGAAGCCAGTCCGTGCGCGTCCAGCAACCGCGTTTTCACGCCGTGCCACGCCACGCTCCATCTGTTTCCCACCTACATATTCCGGAGCATACCCGTTCACTTTCCGGCAGCCTATAAAGCATAAAAA
>OHLH01000653.1_pt1 | contig 22059 bp, 17 predicted proteins | sample 1569061 | NCBI WGS metagenome assembly OHLH01 (sample SAMEA3879603, study PRJEB24766) | human gut metagenome | biome: human-associated habitat; feature: feces | place: USA | collected 1985/1987
TGGTACATTGCCAATGTCGCATCGAACTTGCTGTAGTTCGCGAGACCGAAGAATCCGTCCGGAGAGTAAGGTCCGAATGCCATGATGCCTTCGTCGTTGGCTGCCTTGACTGCCGGTGCGATGATGGTCTCTTCCTCGTCGCCGAGAAGTCCGTCGTCGCCGCAATGCGGATTAAGCCCGAGAACTGCGATCTTAGGATATGCAATGCCGAAATCACGTTTCAGCGATGCGTTCATGAGACGGAGTTTCGTAAGGATTTTCTCGGCGGTGATGCTGGACGGAACATCTTTAAGAGGAATGTGTCCTGTGACTACACCGATCTTCAACTGGCTGCTGATCATGAACATAGTCACGTCTTTCACACCGAATTCCTGTTTCAGATACTCTGTGTGGCCAGTAAATCCGAAGCCGGCATTGGTCATCGCCCTCTTGTTGATCGGGCCTGTCACCAGAACGTCGATGTCTCCGCTTTTAAGGTCAGCCACGGCTCTTTCCAATGCCGTGATAGCGGATTTCGCTGAATCGGGAGTGGCCTGGCCGGGCTCCACATAGACATTGTCAGGAAGACAATTCAGGATGTTGATTTTCTTGACCTTGGCATCTTTCGCAGAATTGATTACGTAAGTGTCAAGTTGTTCGAGGTTATGTATCTGTTTCCTGTAGAAACCGAAAATCTTGGAAGAACCGTAGATTACCGGGGTGAAGCCGTCCAGTATCCTGGCATCAGCCAGCGCTTTGATGATGACTTCGTAACCGATGCCGTTGCCGTCGCCTTGTGTGATCCCGACGGTGAGTTTATTATTGATCATGGCAATATGTCTTTTTAATTATCCTCTCAAATTTACGAAACTGTTTTGATTTTCCAATGCTGACGTCGTCATGCTTCGAAAAGTCCTTGGTTTCCGGCTATGGAATCTTCATAACCGGTATCGGCCGGAAGCTGTTCTCCACGGGAAAATGCTCCTGCTCCGGCATCTACCGCCAATGCGTCGCATCTCTCGTTTTCCGGGTGGCCCGCATGCCCTTTGAGCCAATGGAATATTACGTGGTGCTGCCTGTAAATCATCAGAAAACGCTTCCACAGGTCCGGATTCTTGACCTTCACGAAACCCTTGGACTCCCATTTCCGCAGCCATCCTTCATTTATCGCCTTGACGACATAAGACGAGTCGCTCCAGATTTCGACTTCCGCATTTTTCCATTTTATGGCTTCCAGGCCCTTGATTACGGCCAGAAGTTCCATCCTGTTGTTTGTGGTGCGTATGAATCCGCCGCTCATTTCTTTTTCCATGCCGGCGCATTTCATCACTACGCCATAGCCTCCCGGACCGGGATTGCCGCTGGATGCACCGTCGGTGTAAATATATATTATAGGTCTGCGATTCTCCATTATCTTCAATTATAAATACAAATTTACTTCTTTTCGACAAAAAAATGAATATCTTTGCAGTTCAATAGATCTGATATGAAGAGCAAATTTTTATCAATATTGATGACAGCTGCAGCTGTGATGCTGCTGGCGTCATGCGGTTCGAAGACATCCCGCAACATCAATTATCTGCAGGAAGCGCAGAAAGACACTACAGTAACAATGCTTCCGGAGGAAGGTATTCTGGTACAGCCTAAGGATATGATTTCCATCGTAGTGTCCAGCAGAAATCCTGAACTGTCAGCCATGTTCAATCTTACCAATGTCAGCTATCAGGCCGGCGGTGAGACATCTACGACAGGTTCATATAACCGTATCCTCGGATATTCAGTGGACAACAACGGCAACATTGATTTTCCTATCGTCGGCAAGATCAATGTTTCAGGGCTTACAAGATGGCAGGTTGCGGACAAGGTGAAAGAAGAGCTCGTTTCCAGAAATTTGCTGAAAGACCCTGTCATTTCCGTGGAGTTCCTGAATTTCAAGGTCTCCGTGCTCGGTGAAGTGGCACATCCGGGAACCTACACTGTTACCGGTGACAAGATTACCTTGCTGGAAGCATTGAGTCTCGCAGGAGACCTTACGATATATGGCCGCCGCGACCGTGTCAGCGTCATCCGCGAAATCAACGGCAAGCGTACGGTCTACATCAATGACCTCAGGTCAATGGATCTGTTCACTTCGCCTTCATATTACCTGAAACAGAACGACGTGGTACTGGTCGAGCCGAACAAGGTCAGGGCAGGACAGTCCACGATCAACGAGAACAGCTTGAAATCCACATCTTTCTGGATGTCAGTCGGTTCTTTCCTGGTGACTATCGCCAACCTTATTATTGCAATTTCTAAATAACTGATACGATATATTGATGGAAAACCTTGAAAAACAGCCGTTCAACGGCAATGACCAGGGAGAAGAAGATTTCCTCAGTCTGGCAGAAATCTGGGCATTGATATGGAATCACAAGAAATGGTATGCCGTTTCCGTGGTAATATGCATATTTTGTGCCGCCTTCTATATATATAGGACATCGCCGACATTCAGCAGAACGGCTAAGGTCATCATTGATGACAGTAATGAGAACTCTACCTTGAGGGATTTGGCTTCGTTTACCGGAGGCATGTCGCGTTACAGGACTTCCGGAATGTCGAATGTCTACAATGAAATCGAGGCGTTCTCTTCACCGGACATCATGTCTACGGTTATTCAGAAGCTTGGACTTGAGACCTCATACAGGGAGAAACAGTTCCTGCGTTCAAGGGAATTGTTCCAGAATTCTCCTGTAACCGTGCTGCAGGCCGGTGACAATCATGTTTCAGCATATTCCTTCGAACTCACCAAGAGCGGTGACAGCACATTCGTGTTGAAGAAATTCCGTGTGGCCGGCAAGGATGTGGATGAATTGGATGAGACAGTAGAAGGACGTCTCAGAGATACATTGGATACTCCTGTCGGCAAGCTCGTAGTGCTTCCGTCAATGGTTTACGCTGATTGGAAGAAGCCGAAACCGATATATGTCAGCTGGGTAAGTCCAAGACGTCTGGCCAAGGCATATACGAAGAGTCTTTCAGTCTCATTGTCCGGCAAGGAATCCACCGTTCTCGTGCTTACGTTCAAGGACAGGTTCCCTGCGCGTGCCGAAAGCGTTCTCCGTACTCTCATTGATGTCTACAATACTCAGTGGGTGGAAAACAAGAACAAGTCGGCAAGAAACACCACTTCTTTCATCAATGACCGTCTGGTCATCATCGAGAAGGAACTCGGTGGCGTGGAGGAGGACTTGAAAGATTATAAGGCTTCTCATAAAATCACTGATATCCAGTCTCTTTCTGCATCATATATGGAAGCTTCTTCGCAATTCAAGACGAGATCTTTCGAGGTAAGCAACCAGCTTGCCATTGCGAAATTCATCAAGGAGTATCTGGACAACCCTGCACATGACGGAGCGCTGTTGCCTGCAAATTCAGGTATTGAGAGCACTACCATCGAGGCGCAGATCAGAGAATATAACCAGATTGTCCTCAATAGGGACCGTCTCATCAATGACAGCAGCAATGAAAACCCGTTGGTAGCTGACTTGAACCAGAGCATCGCCTCTCTCAAGGTGGCAATCAACCGTTCCGTGGACAATCTCATTTCGACTCTTGAACTCCAGGCACAGAAAGTGGATGCGGAGGAAAATGCCATCATGTCGAAGATTTCCAACACTTCAGGACAGGAGCTCCAGCTGCTTTCCATCGAGCGTCAGCAGAAGATCAAGGAGGAACTGTATGTGTTCCTTCTCAAGAAGAGAGAGGAGAACGAGATTGCAAGTCTTGTCAATGTCGGCAATACCCGTCTTGTTATGGCTCCTGACGGTTCTGACTTCCCGGAGTCTCCGAACAAGAAGATGATAGCACTTGTAGCCCTCTTCCTCGGACTTGGTATTCCTTTCGGTATCTTCTTTATGCTCAAGCAATTGGACAATAAAGTCAAGACTCATTCCGATATTGCTTCCGTGAAAGTGCCGTTCCTTGCAGAAGTGCCTGAAATGGAAGGCGATACCAGCTGGAAGGATAAGTTCCGCAAGAAGAAGACGGATTCTCATGACAAGAGAATCGTGGTCGAGGCTTCCAACAGGAATGTCATCAATGAAGCATTCAGGGTAATGAGAACGAACCTCGATTTCATGACTTCACAGTCTCATGGCTGCAAGAAGATAATGGTCACATCATTCAATCCTAATGCCGGCAAGACATTTATAATCATGAACATTGCCGCCACCATGGCATTGAGGGGTGCGAAAGTGCTGATTGTGGACCTTGATTTGCGTAAGGGAACATTGGGCATCGCGCTGAATATGAACAGGACAGGAGTTTCAGCATACTTGAACGGCAAGATTTCAGATCCGGTTCCTGCAATACAGAATTTGAGGGAGAATCTCGATGTCCTGACCGTAGGCTCATTGCCTCCTAATCCTGCGGAACTTCTCGATTCCGAGAGATTCCGCGGTATGATGGATATCTTGGCAGAGCATTACGACTATGTCTTCATGGATTGTCCTCCTATCGACATCGTAGCCGACAGCTCCATTATCGCGAAGAGCGCGGATTATACTATCTTCGTGATGAGGGCCGGTCTGTTCGACAAACGCGGATTGCCTCTCCTCAATGATTTGTATGCAAGCAAGGTATACAGCAACATGTCGCTTGTTCTCAACGGCGTGGACCTTACTGCCAGAAAGTATGGTAATTACAGCCGATACGGTTACGGATACGGCTATGGCAATACTGATTCCGGTTCAGTCAACAGCTAGGTGATGTTCGGATTTTTCAGCAGCAGGACAAGTCTGCACGATACAGGCCTCATGAAAGGCTTTACGGATAATCATTCGCATATCCTCTATGGTGTGGACGACGGTGTCGGCACCAAGGAAGATGCGTTGTCAATATTGTCTCTCATGGAAGAAGAGGGCGTGAAGACCGTCTGGTGTACGCCCCATTTTATGGAGGATGTCCCGAACAAGACGGCCGAAATCCGTGAAAAGTTCGAAACCCTCAAATCCGAGTGGACCGGAAGCATCGAACTGAAACTTGCTTCTGAGAACATGCTGGACAACCTTTTCAAGGAAAGGCTTGAGACACGTGACTTCTTGTTCCATGGTGACGGCAAACTGCTGGTGGAAACATCTACCTGGGCTGCTCCGATGGATTTCTGGGACATGATTGACAGTATTCTGATAGCTGGCATCAAGCCGGTCGTTGCACATCCGGAACGCTATCGCTATATGCAGATGAAAGATTATAAGCGTCTTGTCGATATGGGGGCGGAATTGCAGTTGAATCTGCCGTCCGTAATAGGTGTATATGGCGACAACGTATCACGCAAGGCCGAAGCTATTTTGGACAAGGGATGGTATTCCATGGTGGGAACGGATTGTCACAGATTCCGTGCCCTGGAAAGTCAATTGTCTTGCAAAATCCTTTCACAGAGCACGGTAACCAAGTTGAAATCTTTGATGAGCCGTTAGTCTCTTCCTGATTTCTTATATTCTTCCAATGCTGCACGCAGGACTATTATGGCTCTGCGCAAGTCTTTGGTGTTCAGTACATATGCCATTCTGACTTCATCCAGACCGAGACCCGGTGTGGCGTAGAAGCCTGAAGCAGGGGCCATCATCACAGTTTCGCCGACGAATTCAGGCTCCGGAACATCAGGGCCCGGCAGAGGATCGCTGAAATGAATCTTTCCGTCATCCGTGGCGTTGCCTTCATCGTTTTCCTTGTAGCAGAAATCGGTCAGGCACCATTTGCAGAAATCCTCGGCATTTTTCACCGGAAGTCTGGCCACGGTATAGAATGCGCCTTCCGGCATTGGGGTGTAGACCCCCGGAATCTCGTTCAATGCCTTGATAAAGAAGTCTCTGCGGGCCTTGTACTCCTTGAAGCATTTTTTCGAATACAGTTCGGTGCCTTCTACGGACGCCTCTGCGGCTATTTGTCCCAGAAGCGGCGGGCTGAGTCTGGATTGACAGAACTTCATCAATGCTTCGCGCACGGCATCATTGCGGGTGACGACCATGCCGATTCTGATTCCGCATTCGGAGTATCTCTTTGATACCGAGTCTACTACTATGACATTGTCCTCGATGCCGAACAGGGTCAGTGCAGAAACGTAAGGTTCGTCGGTATAGACGAATTCGCGGTAAACTTCGTCAGCGATGAGGAAAAGGTCATATTCTTTCACCAGATCCCTCAGCTGGAACAATTCTTCCGGAGAATACAGGTAGCCTGTAGGATTGTTCGGATTGCATATCAGTATCGCCTTTGTCTTGGGGGTGATGGCTTTCCGGAAATCTTCAGCGGACGGAAGCGCGAACCTGTCCTCGATACGCGATGTTACTGCTTTCACTGTGAGTCCGGCGGCTTTCGCAAACCCGAGATAGTTCGCATAGCCAGGTTCTGTGATGATTACCTCGTCTCCCTCATCGAAACAGGTCAGAAATGTAGCCAGCAGCGCCTCGGAGCCGCCTGCGGTAACGATAATCTGTTCCGGGGACAGGTCAATGCCGTATTTCCTGTAATAGACGGCAAATTTGTCCCGCAAGGACTTCAAGCCTTGGCTCGGGCTGTATTCCAATGTCTTTCTGCCTATCTTTCTTACGGCATTCAATGCCTTTTCCGGCGTCGGCAGGTCAGGCTGTCCGATGTTCAGATGATAGACTTTCATTCCACGTTTCTTGGCCTGGTCGGCAAACGGGGTCAGCTTACGTATCGGCGAAGCTGGAAGTTCGATTCCTCTCTGGGATACTTGTGGCATATATTTCAGTTATTAGTCGTGCTAATATAGCGGTTAGCATTTTTATTTACAATAGGTTAGACCTGTAGAAACATATTTACTTGCGGAAATTTCATAATGCACACGTTTTTCATTATATTTGCATGTTTGTATAAAAATCGATTAACGATGGCTTTAGTAGACATAATAAAGAAAGTGTTCGGCACCAAGTCCGAGCGGGACATGAAACAGGTCAAGCCTATTCTGGAAAAAGTGCTTGCCGCATACGAAAGCATTGACAAACTTTCGAACGACGAGCTGAGAGCGAAGGCTGAGGACCTCAAGAGGCGGATCCGTGAAGTCGAGGAGCCGTTTGAAAAGAGAATTGCCGAAATCAAGGAACAGCTTGAAAGTGATATTCCGGTGAGTCAGAAGGAGTCTCTTGCGACTGAGTCCGACAAGCTTGTGAAGGACGAAGATGCTGAGATTGAGAAGATTTTGAACGAGATTCTTCCTGACGCATTCGCGATAATGAAGTCTACGGCGCGCAGATTTGCGCAGAATCCGATAGTGGAAGTTACTGCCAATGATTTCGACAGGAATCTCAGTGCTTCCCATGACTTCGTGAAGATCGAAGGCGACAAGGCATTGTGGCAGAACCATTGGATGGCCGGCGGAAACGAGGTCACCTGGGATATGGTCCACTATGACGTGCAGATCATCGGCGGTATCGTCCTCCATCAGGGAAAGATTGCCGAGATGGCTACCGGTGAAGGAAAGACCCTCGTCGCGACGCTTCCGGTTTTCCTGAATGCGCTTGCAGGAAAGGGTGTCCACATGGTGACCGTGAACGACTACCTATCCAAACGAGACTCCGAGTGGATGGGACCTCTGTACATGTTCCATGGACTTTCCGTGGATTGCATTGACAAGCATGAGCCTAACAGCGACGCTCGCAGAAGGGCGTATGAGTGCGATGTGACTTTCGGTACGAACAACGAGTTCGGTTTCGACTATCTCCGTGACAACATGGCCACGGGCATGAAGGACCTCGTACAGCGCAAGCATCATTTCGCAATCGTCGATGAGGTCGACTCCGTGCTCATCGATGACGCCAGGACTCCGCTCATCATTTCCGGTCCGGTGGCCAAGTCACAGGATGACGAGCAGTTCAAGATTTTCAGACCTTATGTCGAGAAACTTTACAGCAATCAGCGCGCTCTCGTCACCAAGACATTGAACGAGGCGAAGAAGGCTATTGCCGACGGCAATGAGGACGAGGGAGCCAAACTCCTGTTCCGTTGCCACAAGGGACTCCCTAAATATCAGCCGCTTATCAAGTTCTTGAGCGAGCCGGGCATGAAGCAGCTCATGCAGAAAGCAGAGAATTTCTATATTCAGGACAATGAGCGCAACATGCCTGAGGTTACGGATGACCTCTACTTCGTGATCAACGAGCAGCAGCACTCCGTGGATATGACCGACAAGGGTCATGACATGTTGGCTGCCGAGGTGTCCGACCCGAGTTTCTTCATCCTTCCTGATGTTGGTTCAATGGTGGCCGACATTGAAAAAAGCGAAGAATCTCCGGCAGAGAAGCAGAGCCGCAAGGATGCCCTCATGGAGGATTATGCACTCAAGAGCGAGCGCGTCCATACCGTGATCCAGCTTCTCAAGGCTTATGCAATGTTCGAGAAGAACGTCGACTATATCATTTCCGATGACGGCAAGGTAAAGATCGTGGATGAGCAGACTGGCCGTATCATGGAGGGAAGACGTTGGAGCGACGGTCTACACCAGGCTGTCGAGGCCAAGGAAAATGTGGCGGTGGAAGCTGCTACACAGACATTTGCCACGATTACGCTCCAGAATTACTTCAGGATGTATCACAAGCTTGCCGGTATGACCGGTACGGCAGAGACTGAGGCTGGTGAGTTCTGGTCCATCTATAAATTGGATGTAGTGGTCATCCCGACGAACAGACCTGTAATCAGGAAAGACGGCGATGACCTTATCTATAAGACCAAGAAGGCTAAATATGCAGCCGTAATCAATAAGATTGCCGAGTTGCGTGCAGAGGGTAGGCCGGTGCTCGTGGGTACCACGGACGTGGAGACATCAGAGCTCCTGAGCCGTATGCTCAAGATGCGCGGTATTCCTCACAATGTGCTCAATGCCAAGCAGTTTGCAAGAGAGGCTGAGATTGTCGCACAGGCCGGTCAGTCAAGTACCGTAACCGTGGCCACCAATATGGCAGGTCGAGGAACCGATATCAAGCTGTCTCCTGAAGTGAAGGCTGCAGGAGGTCTTGCAATCATCGGTACGGAGCGTCATGACAGCCGTCGTGTCGACCGTCAGCTCCGTGGTCGTGCCGGACGTCAGGGCGACCCGGGTTCATCTACTTTCTATGTGTCTCTGGAAGACAAGCTGATGCGTCTGTTCGGTTCCGAGCGTATCGCGTCCATCGTGGACAAGCTCGGTATGACCGATGAGGATGCTCTTGAAAGCAAGATGTTGTCGAACAGCATTGAAAAAGCCCAGAGGAAAGTCGAGGAGAACAACTTCGGTATCCGTAAGAGATTGCTGGAGTATGATGATGTGATGAACTATCAGCGTGAGGCGATATATTCCAGAAGACGTAATGCACTTTCAGGAGAGCGTATCGAGATTGACGTCATGAACATGATGATCGATGCTTCCGAGGTGATTGTCAATAATGCCGAGGGCATGAGCTACGATGATTTCTCTTCATATCTCATGGCTCAGCTGTCCATCGATCCGGGTTTTGACGAAGCTTTCTGGTCAGATGCCAAGAAGGATGATATCAAGAAGGCTCTTACGGACCATATGATGGAAGTTTACGGCAGACGTATGGATGCCATGATCGCCAAGGTATATCCGTTCATCAAGGATGTGTATGAGAAGCAGGGTTCGAGATGGCAGAACATTGCCGTTCCTATCACGGACGGCCGTAAGGTCCTTCAGCTCGTCATCGACCTCAAGAAGGCTTATGATACTGAAGGAAAGGAACTTACGAAGACATTGAGCAAGTCCATCATCCTTTACCAGATAGATGATCATTGGAAGCAGCAGCTCAGGGATCTTGATGATCTCCGCCAGTCAGTCCAGAATGCGGCATACGAGCAGAAAGACCCTCTCGTAATCTACAAGCTTGAGAGCTACAATCTTTTCGCGGCGATGCTTGAGGCTCTGGACAAGGATGTGCTTTCATTCCTTTTCCGTGCAGCGATCTTCTTGAGAGATCCGGACCAGGCACAGCAGGCGAGAGAGCCGCAGCCTAAGCAGGACATGTCCAGAATGCAGACCCAGCGCGGCGACCTGACCACCAATGGAGGCCAGCCGAAGGCCAAGATGCCTGTCCACGTGGAGAAGAAGATAGGAAGAAATGATCCATGTCCATGCGGTTCGGGACTCAAATACAAGAACTGCCACGGCAAGGGACTTGTTTAGTATTGAAGTTGAATGATTTAATAAGTGTATTTGCACGATGAGCAATAAAACACAGATGCCGGTTGTCAATGTTAATGAAGTCAGCAGGATTTCCACCGGTACGGTGATTAAGGGAGAGATCAATTCTCCTAACGATATAAGGATTGACGGCGTTTTCGAAGGCAAGATTTTCTCCAAGGGCAGAGTAGTCGTAGGAGAAAAAGCGGAAATCAAGGGCGATATCGTCTGCGAGAATGTTGATTTCTGGGGAAAAATGACAGGAAGCCTTTTCGTACGTGATACATTGACCCTTAAAGATACTTGTTCGGTGAATGGTGATTTGCATGTACAGAGACTTGTCGTAGAACTCGGAGCGCATTTCGACGGAACCTGCAAAATGCTGAAGGAAGGTGAATTCGAACATGTTTCGAAACCTGCCGCCCAGGAAGAGGTCGAAGCGGCCAAATAATTGACAATCATTTATTTGAATTGAAATTTCATAGAAAAGCAACTTGGAGTCTGATTCAGGTTGCTTTTAGTATTTATGGTTGTTACGACTTTATTAAAATTTTTTAGATAAACGTTTTTGGAGATGGAAAAATTCGTATATTAGCGGCCGAAAAACTGAAGAAGATTTCTGTGGTAATGGTGTTATTGGAATTGGCCACATATTTCTTTGGCGCTGTCGTGAGTCTGGTTGTTGCTATATTTCTGTTCGGCGTCAAAATCAAAAGCAAAGGCGAGGGGTCGTTTTACAGGGTGAAACTTCTCTTGGCTACTTGTGCGTCTATTGACGTGATACAATATGCCGGAAATCTCTTGTGCATCTGGAATGGTTTTGATTATCTGCTGCTTGACAAATTCGTGGTGCCTGTAGCGTTCTATGTGCAGATATATCTCGTGTCGTTTGCTTTTCTGGCACTTCTGCATTCTCGTCTCAACGTTTTGAAATACAGAATAATACTGCCTGTCCCGATTCTGTTGGTTTCAGCGGCATACGTCATTGCATTTTGGAAGTTCAACGGATGGACAAGTTCCATGGCGAATTATCTCTCTTTTACCGGAACAATACCGGCAAGGTTGATATCCGCATTGTTGTATGCGATAATAATTCTGGAAGTAATCTTAGTGCTGGCAGCAGCGTGCGTCCGAATCATCAAGTATCGTGAAATAATAGGAAACTATTTCTCCGGGCAGCAGAAAATTTCAAGTTCCAAGCCTATATTGTTGATTTTTGCCGTCATAACTTACATCGGTCTGGCATCCTTTGACTTTATAGCTTCAGCTTCCAACCCGGCCGTGGATATGGCGCTCATGTGGGTAAAACCATATTGTACATGTCCTTCGCCATCGTTGTCCTGAACTTGCAGGTTACATATATCGAGGCGTCTCCTGCATTTTCTCCTTCCATGTCTGACGAACCTTCAGATGTCGAATCGCTGGTAGACGAAAATACAGCCGGTGAAGATGTCAGACCTGCTGCGGCTGAATCCGACAATGCCGCCGACAGAAGATATGTAGAGGATATTGTAAGGGTCTGGAGCGGAAGGGATGACAAGCCTTATCTCAAGGATGGTATAACACTGGGCTCTGCAGCCGCCCAGATGGGCATCAGTCCCCGTTTTCTCTCCAGCTATATCAATGACATCTATGAGGTCAATTTCAATACCTGGATCAATATGCTGAGAATTGATTTCGTGAAGGCTGAACTGAAGAAAGGAACTGCTATGACAATGTCAGAGCTTGCATTGAAAGCTGGATTCAGTGAATTGGCGGCCATGTCCCGAGTATTCAAGCGGTTGGAAGGTGAGACGCCATCCCAATTCAGAAACAAATTGAGCGGTAATATTTCTGAATAGAATGCTTGATATAAGCATTGAAAATATCTATCTTTGCCGGTTATGACGGAAGATATTTTTGAATTTTTTACCTACTTGTGTTGTGGGGTTGTTGATTTGGTGCTTGGGATTGTTCTTCTCGGAGTACGGTTCGGCTATTCAGATGATTCTGACAAAGATTATTTTGTCGTAAAGAAATATGTGGCGTTTGCATCATTTCTTGAAGTATTGGTTTTCATCGCTATTCTTGCCCTTCAGATTGTAGGGACCAATTTTCTTATGGTGAATCATTTCCTGGCTCCGCTGGTACTGTTTTTCCAATTGTTCATGTGTGCGTCAGCCATGCTTCATTTCATGCGCTTCCCGCGCATAACGCAGAAAAATCAGACATTGCTTCTTCTGCCGGTACTGCTGATTGCATTTGTTCATTATGCCGGTTTCTTCGTCAAAAACGGATTGATTATAGATGTGCAGGAATATACCCGTTATGTACATGCCGGATTCTCCATTACGTTGCGGTATCTTTTACTGCTTGTCATTACCGTTGATGTCTGTTTCCTCGGCACTTGGCTTGTCCAGAGTTGTATCAGATATAATAGGATGCTCAGAAACTATTATTCCGGAAATGAACTTATAGGGAATAAAAAATTGATATCCGTCCGCATTGCTTTCTTCATGTATTTCCTTCTTGGCGTAATCAATTTGTTGTGGCCATCAGAGTTGGGAAATGCTATCATCATGTTGGTAATAACCATCCTTTTCTGCTTCTTCGTGATTGACCTCATAAATCTGCAAAGACTTTTCTCTGCGGTGTCTCCAGCCGTTACTTATCAGCAGGAACTCATCGCCCAAGATATTGAAAATGAGCAGAAAAAGGAAGAAGTCAATATTGTCAATTATGTCAAGAACAATGCGAAGTCCTCATCATTCGAAAGCATTGTTACGGCATGGAAAGAGAATGAAAACAAATATTTCATGCGTGGCGGCCTGACTCTTGGCGACACGGCAGACCAGATGGGTTTGAACCCGAGACACCTCTCGGATTTTCTGAACAGTGTCTACGGCATGAATTTCAATTTGTGGATCAATTCTCTCCGTGTCGAGGAAATCCGTAAAATGTTGGATGCCGGCAACAAGTCATCATTGTCCGAACTCGCTCATCTGTCAGGCTTTACGGATGCATCGGCATTGTCCAAGGCATTCAAGAAGATTGTCGGAGTCTCGCCGACCCAATATAAAGCCGCTTTAGTTCTTGATTCTCAATGTCCCGGTGCAGAATCCTGACGCCGCTTCCTTGTGAGTTATTATGATGATTGTCTTCGTGCCGGAGCATCGTGACAAACGCTCAAGCAGGGTATGTTCGGTGTTGCTGTCCAGCGCGGAAGTCGGTTCATCCAGCAGCATGATGCCTCCAGCTCTGAGCAGACCCCTGGCGATGGCTATTCTCTGGGCCTGTCCTTCACTGAGTCCTGTTCCGGACTCCCCGCAGATGGTGTCCAGTCCATCCGGAAGTTCCATGACGAATTCAGCTGCAGCATCGTACAGGGCACCGGTCATTTCTTCTTCCGTGGCGTCCGGTTTTCCGAGCATCAGATTTTCCCGTATAGTTCCGCTTATGAGGGAATTGCCCTGCGGGACATAGATGAAATTGCATCTCGTCATTGCTCCTGCTGTGACTTCTTTCTCATTGTCGTACAATGTGATACGGCCGCTGTTTGGACTGAGCTGCGCCAAGATGAGCCGTATCAATGTGCTTTTGCCGATACCCGTCTCACCGATGATTTCCGTACGGCTGCCAGGCGTGAAATCGTATGAAAAATTACTGAAAACGCGCCTTGTGGAGTCCGGGTAGGAATAGTCCAGCCCGCTTATGCGTATTCCCGGGCATCCTGCCATCATTATTTGTTCTCCGTGCTCCTCTTGAGGCAGAAAATCTATTTCACACAGCCTTTCGATAGAGGCGGATGTCCTTATCAATCCCGGTGCGAGTCGGCTGAATTCCACGGCAGGACGCTGTATCTGCGACACCAGCTGCAGGAACGCCGCCATGATACCGAAGGTCAATGTCCCGTTCATCAGACCGTATGCGCCCCAAATCAGCACCGTCGCGTAACCTGCTGCAAATCCGAGTCTTATCAATGTCCTCGAAAACAATGCATAGTCAGTCTTGGCCGTAACTTTCCGTGTCAGATTCTCTTGCAGTCCATAAAGCGTATCCGATACCGCATCCGTCTGCTCAAATGCGGAAATAAGCATCCTGTGCCGTATGTTTTCCTGTATATGGCTCTGGACTTTGCTGTCCGTATCTTTTATGTCTCTGGATAACTTCCTCAGTCTCAGGAAGAAACTTTTGCTGAGGACCAATGCCACAGGCATTATGAAAAACAGCACGGCAGCAAGTCTCACGTCGATTTTGGAAATCAGCAATGTCGCCAGAACAAGCTGGGCGACCGTTGCCGCAATCCGTGGCACCGTCAGGCACAATGTTTCGCTTACTTCCTGCACATCTTCCATGAGCCTGTTCAGAAAGTCGCCAGAGTGCATGCTTTCCCGTCCTGTCCATCGGCTGTCCATTATTTTTGTGAACAGCCGCTGTCTCAATTTTCCCCTCAGCCGGATTTCATAAATGATTTCCATCCTGGTGCAAGCGATGGAAAGTCCTTGCTGCACCAGCACGCATACCACCAGATAAACGATGCTCGCACCCAACGTCCCGTCAGAATTGCCCGTAGCAATGTCAATGATATGCTTGCTTATCCATATGAAAACCATAGATACCGCAATATGCAGCACCTCCATGACGCAGCACACCGCAATGGCACCCCTCCGCCCCGCCGAAGCCTGCCAAGCCCACCTTATATTATCCCGAATACTACCCATTTCAATTTCAGACCGCACTTTTTGCACGAATCTACAAATATAACAATTATAGACAAATGCTCGTCGTTCTTGTTTCCTTGTATGCCCCAAAGTTTCGGATTGTCGAGGTTATTTCGTACCTTTGCGGACGTATGACTCTTAAATATACGTTTAAATTTTATGAAACGAACATGGGGCTGCCGTGTGGCAGTTGTCCTGACAATCTTGTCAAGTTCTTGTCTTGCAGCCAGATCGGCTGATTTGAAAACTACAGATTCATTTGGAAAAACATTGAAATTGGACTCGGTATCCGTGACTGGGAGCAGGGTTCCGTCGGTGTTGGGGAAAAGTGCGCGCATCGTGACTTTGATGGACAGCACGGCGATTTCGTCGCTGCCGGTGGTGAGCGTGAACGATGTCCTGAAATTCGTCGCAGGTGTGGACGTGAGACAGCGTGGCGATATGGGCGCACAGACCGATATCAGCATGCGCGGCGGAACCAGCGACCAGATAGCCGTTTATTTGGACGGAATAAATATTTGTGATCCGCAGACCGGGCACAATGCTGTCGACCTTCCTGTGGATATCACTGATATTGAACGCATTGAGATACTTTCCGGCCCTGCCGGCGTGGCATACGGTTCATCATCATTGACCGGAGCCATCAATATCGTGACGAAAAAATGCACTTCTTCCGGAGTCTCGGCTCATGCTGAAGGCGGTTCCTACGGTTATTTCAACGGCGGGGCGCGTGTCGGTCTGGTTACCGGCAAGGTGTCGAATCAGATTTCTGCCGGATATCTGCGTTCCGATGGCTTCAGCCGCAATTCTGCAGGCGGGCTGAACAGTGACTACCAGACGGTCAAAGCATCTTATCATGGCACGTTCAAGAGCCGCGCGGCGGATCTGGACTGGCATGCCGGATTAAGCGCCAGGGACTTCGGTTCCAACACTTTCTACAGTGCCAAGTTTGATGACCAGTTCGAGCACACGTTCAAGACCTTCGCTTCGGTGCAGGCTCAGACGCGAGGCTTCGTGAAAGTGAAACCGGCATTGTACTGGAACAGGGGAGAGGACAGGTTCGAACTCGTCAGGGGAAAACCGGACGCTGTCAAATACAACTACCACAGAACCAGCGTCTTGGGCGCGAATGTCAATGCCTGGATAGAAACTGTAGCAGGAAAGACGGCACTTGGTTTCGAGGTGAGGAACGAGGACATTGTCAGTACCAATCTCGGTGAAGACCTGGATAATCCCAAGAAAGTGCATGGTGCTGATGCCCAATATCTTAAAGGTTTGAACCGAACCAATTACAGCATTTTCCTGGAGCATAGTGCGGAGTTCAGGAGTCTTTCGGCGTCGGCCGGTGTCGCTGCCGTTAAGAATACGGGAAACAATGACAAGTTCCGTTTCTATCCGGGTGTCAATGCAAGTTACAGATTCCTGGGCGACTGGAAGGTTTACGTATCATACAACTCATCATTGAGAATGCCGACCTTCACGGAACTTTACTACTCGGTCGGCGGCCATGCGGCGGACAAGAATCTGAAAGCGGAAAAGATGCAGTCCGTGGAAGGCGGACTTCGTTTCTCACGTCCTTGGATCAATGCCGTGGCTACGGTCTATTATAATCACGGCAGCGACATGATCGACTGGATCAAGGATTTGTCAGAGGGGGGCGACGCTCCGTGGAGATCGGTCAACTATACGAAAATCAATACTTTCGGTCAGGAAATTTCCGCGAGAATAGATTTCCCGACAATGCTCGTCCGCGACGATTTCTTCATCCGTACATTGGAACTTTCTTACAGCCACATCCATCAGGACAAGGCGCTTGGAAAAGACATCCAATCCAAATATGCGCTTGAGTATCTGAAACATAAGGCCGTCGTGAAAGCCGGATTCCACATCTGGAAAGGACTCTGTGCAGATGCCACATGGCGCTGGCAGGACCGCGTCGGCAATTATGAGCTTTTCGAAAATAAAGTGTCTACCGGACGTCTGGAACCATATAGACCATATTCTCTGGTGGATGCCCGCCTGTCATGGACGATGGGGACGAAAGGCGTGAAGCGCTGCCGTCCGGGATACAGCTTCTATGTGGAAGTCAATAACCTCCTGAATCACAAGTACTACGACTACGGCAACATCCCTCAGCCGGGAATAATCGCCAAGGCCGGGGTAATTGTCAATGTCGGTCTGTAATTATGGTCAGAAAGGAAATATTGATTCCGACAAGTGCGGGTGATGTTTTCGCGGTTTACACATCTGCGGAAACTCCTGATTCTGTAAAGCCGCTTGTCATCATGTGTCACGGCATGATGATGAGCGGAAGTTTGAATCCGATTCGTGACGTGGCTGAAGGTCTGAATGAGGGCGGATATGATACCCTGCGGCTGGATTTTCGTGGAAACGGACGCAGCAGCGGCGCGATAACGGATATGACGCCGCTTACGGAAGTCTCTGATTTGCTTTCTGTTATGGAGTATGCCGTCGGGCATTCCGATGAATTCGGAAGTCATGGCAGCATTGTCCTGTGCGGTCATTCGCTGGGCGGTCTGGTGTCTCTGCTGGTGGCATCTGCATTGTCCGGAGGAAGGGTACACGGGCTGGAATATGCGGGAGACATTGGAAAATTGTCGTCAGCATTGGCAGGGCTTTTCCTGCTGGCTCCGGCTGTGAATGTGGAAGCGGATTCCAAGGCCGGTCGCGTGGGAACCGTCACATTTGATCCTGAAAATATTCCGGAAATCGTGGAAGTCTGGGGCTCCAGCTTGTCGAAGAAGTATTTCGTCACGGCCCGCGAACTCGATACGTTCAAGACGATTTCCGCTTATCATGGGCCTGCTTGCGTGCTGCTGGGCGAAAGGGACCGCCTCGTGGAGATGAATCTGGCGGACAAGATAAATGCAGCCCTGCCTCAGGCAGAACTGCATATAATACCACGTGGCGACCATTTGTTTTCAAGGGGAATCAGGCAGAAAGCCGTGGATATCGCCCTGGAATTCCTGTCGCGCTTATAGTGTAGCGATATATTCGGCCATCTCGTCGGCATGCTCCATAGCACTGTGGAACAGAGCCATTTGCGCACGTGCACGCACGAAGTTGTGGTCGATGTATTTGGTCTTGAAATACGTGTCACCATTAAGGTAATCTGCCAGGAAACGTACGGCTTGCATGAACGGGAACATGCAAGCGGCGTAAGGCAGGTTCTCACGCTCGATGTCCGTGAGGAATCCTCCGGCGGACTCGATGTAACCCTTCGCGAAGGACTTGAAGATGTCCATGTTGAAGCTGATCTTGCTTGTATCAGGTTCATCCTCGGCGGCAGTATTCGCAGCTGTCCTCAGGAAATCACCGAAGTCGGAGAATACATAGCTCGGCATGACAGTATCCAGGTCAATGACACAGAGAACGTTGCCGTCCTTGTCGAACATCATGTTGTTCACCTTCGTATCACAATGGCAGATGCGTTTAGGTAGTTTGCCGTCTCTGTGAAGCTGCTCGGCCTTGCACATTTCCACGCTATGCTCGTCGATGTCCTCCAGCATTGACAGAACCTCTTCCTGATGGTCGGAATCGCCCTCTATCGGCTTTCTTCCGTCACCTTCTTCCGGTGCGTCGATGCGGCAGAAATTGTCGTTGTTGACAGCCTCTATGAGCTGGCTCATACGCAGTTCCATGTTGTGGAAGTCCGGGATGGTCTCACCGAGTTCCTCGTCGATGTCCGCCAGCATTGCCTCGAAATTGCCGAAGGCCTTGCCTGCGTAGTATGAATATTCCGGGTTGACGGTCTCGTATGTGAATGCGTCCGGAATGAACACGGAGATTCTCCAGAATTTGCCGTCCTTTTCGAGATATGTCTTGCCGGTCTCTTTTACCGGTATGAATTTCAATACCTTACGGTCAATGTCCTGCTCTCCGGCCGCTTCCAGTTTCTTGCGGATATGGCCGGTAACGGCTTCAATGTTGTGCTGCAGGAGATCGACATCCTTGAATATCGCATTGTTCACTCTCTGCAGAACGTAGTCAGGTGTCACACCAGTAGTGGTAACCTTATATGTATCATTGATAAGTCCGTTTCCCAGCGGTTTGATTTCTGCGACATCGCCTTCGATGGCAAATGCCGAGATGATTTCGTTCAATTCGTTCATTGTTATTTATGTTTGTGATTATTTCCAGTATTCGTAGAACAGGGCGATGGACTCGATTCCCGCGAAAAGCTGCTTGATCAGGTAGCTCTCGTTAGGGGAGTGGATTGTGTCCCTTTCAAGTCCGAAGCCCATGAGCAGCGGGTCGGCGCCGAGAATGTTCCTCATGTCCGCAAGAACGCAGATGCTGCCGCCTCCACGGCTCGGAACAGGTTCGATACCATATACTTCCGCCATTGCTTTGGATGCCGCCTGATAAGCTGAAGATGTTATAGGGATAAGGAATCCGTTGCCGGCCTCCATCTTCTCCACCGTCACATGCGCGTAAGGCGGAGCGATGGAAAGTATGTGCTTCGCTGCCAGGTCAATGATCTTGTCCGCTTTCTGGTCAGGCACGATGCGCATGGAAATTTTAGCATGGGCCTCGGACGGCAGCACTGTCTTGCTTCCGACTCCGGTATATCCGCCCCAGATTCCGCACACATCCAGGCAAGGCCTGATCGCCGTGCGCTCCAAAGTCGTGTAACCTTTCTCTCCCTTGACTTCGTCTATGCCGATGCTTGCCTTGTATTCGTCAATGTCGAACGGCGCTCTTGCCAGTTCTTTCCTGTCCTCGTCGGAAACTTCCACGACATCATCGTAGAATCCGGGTATGGTGACTCTTCCGTCCTCGTCAATGAGGGTCGAAATCATGTCGCACAATGTGTTGATAGGGTTTGCGACAGCTCCACCATAGTGTCCGGAATGAAGATCCTTGTCCGGGCCCTGCACGTTGACCTGAAGATATGTCACGCCGCGCATTCCGCAGTTGATGGAAGGGACTTTGTCCGAAATCATTGTCGTGTCGGAAACGAGGATCACGTCGCATGCCAGCCTTTCCTTGTTGGCCTCCACCCATGCAGGGAGACTCTTGCTGCCGACTTCCTCTTCGCCCTCGAAAATGAATTTGACATTGTGCTTCAACAGGCCTTTTCTGACGAGATATTCAAATGCCTTCAAGTGCATGAAAGTCTGGCCTTTATCATCATTCGCACCGCGTCCCCAGATGGCTCCGTCATGGATTTCCGGCTCGAAAGGGTCCGAATTCCATTTCTCGAGCGGCTCTGCCGGCTGAACGTCATAATGCCCGTAGACGAGGACGGTCTTGAGTGTCGGGTCAATGATCTTCTGTCCGAAAACCACAGGATTGCCGGCTGTAGGGAAGACTCCCGCTTCATCCGCTCCGGCTTCTTTCAGAAGTTCCACGTAGCGTTCCGCACATCTGGTCATGTCCTGCTTGTGCTCAGGTTTTGCGCTTACGGATGGAATGCGCATCAGGGAAAACAATTCCTCGAAGAATCTGTCCTTGTTCTCTTCGATGTATTGCCGGATTTCGGCGTTGTTCTTTTCAATCATGTTGTTGGTTTTTGTTTTTGCAATCCGCAATTTACGAATAATTCCCGGTTTTTCGAAACAGGACATTGATATGACCCCGGAAAAATTTTCCAAAACAGCAAATAGTTGGTCAAAATGTCGCAGCGTTACTTATTTTCAGTCAAAAAGTCGTATTTTTGTCTGCGTTTTTTAGAGACTATAATTATAGATGGAAAATATTTATCCGATTTTCAACAAGATCCAGACTCGTGCCGACAAGGAGGCGTTTATCGGTCAGAGAGGTCTTACTGTTTGGTTTACCGGACTTTCCGGATCAGGTAAGAGCACCGTGGCTTCAGCATTGGAACAGGCATTGGCAGCCAAGGGCTTTCTTTGCAAAGTCCTGGACGGCGACAATATCCGCACAGGTCTTAATTCCAATCTCGGTTTTTCAGCAGAGGACCGCATGGAAAATATCAGGCGAATCGCTGAAGTATGCAAGCTTTTCGATGACACAGGAATCATTACGATAGCTTCTTTTGTTTCTCCTACCGAGGACTTGCGTCAGATTGCGCGCAATATCATCGGCCAGGACGATTTCTTCGAGGTGTATATGTCGACTCCGCTGGAGGAGTGCGAACGCCGTGACGTGAAGGGGCTCTATGCTCGTGCGCGCAAGGGGGAAGTCAAGAATTTTACCGGTATTTCCGCACCGTTCGATGTTCCGGAAAATGCTGATATTGACGTGGATACTACGAATTCCAATCCGGAGGAGTGTGCGTTACGCATTATGGAAAAAATCATTGGGAGGGTAGCATTGCCCGGCAGAAACACTGGCGGAAAATATGAAGAGGATTATCTTTAGTCTGGTCGTCGCGCTGGCGGCGTCCGTTTCTTCCTTGTTCGCGCAGGTGCGTGAAATTCCTTTTGGAAATATGGAAAAGTGGCTTGTCCGCAAGGTGGACGAGTCATTTATCATAGGCGGCAAGACCCGTTATCTCTATGAGGTCGCTCCCGGTGATACGCTGAAGGAAAATACCCCGTTCGTTCCGAATCTGAAGGTGTCTCCATGGGCAACTTCCAGCGTGCTCGCCGTGGTCAAGGGCGTTACCAAGAGCAGTTGCACTGTTTTTCCGGAATATCACGGAAAAGGTCATGCCGCCCGTCTGGAAACCCGTATCGAGAGGGTGAAGGTTATGGGACTTATCAATATCTCCGTACTTGCTACCGGAACAATATTTCTCGGGGAAGTCGCTGAACCTGTGAGGGATACGAAGAATCCTCAGGCAAAACTGATGATGGGAATCCCGTTCACGGAGTGTCCGCATAGCATAATCTATGACTATAAGTTCGACCAAGGTTCAGAAGGTGGCAAACGTTTGAAAATGACCGGTTTCAGCCGCGTTCAGGATGTCCCGGGGACCAATGCTGCAGAAATGTGCCTGATACTTCAGAAGAGATGGGAGGATGCCGACGGCAATGTCTATGCGAAGCGTGTCGCTACCGCGTGGGAAAGGTATGACAAGTCTTCCGGCAAATGGATCAATGCACATGAGGCGGAGATTCATTATGGCGACATTACGAAAAATCCTGAATATAAATCATATATGGCTCTCATTGCTGGAGGGGAAGATGCTCCGCATTGCAAGAACAGCAAGGGCGAGGCGGTTCCTGTCCATGAAGTGGGCTGGGCCGCTCCGGGCGAAAAGCCTACACATATCAT
>OHLH01000672.1_pt1 | contig 21535 bp, 14 predicted proteins | sample 1569061 | NCBI WGS metagenome assembly OHLH01 (sample SAMEA3879603, study PRJEB24766) | human gut metagenome | biome: human-associated habitat; feature: feces | place: USA | collected 1985/1987
AGCGTGCCACAGATACGGGCCATGTATGGCGGCGACCGGGCCCGCAAGACGAACCTGGTGGAATACGGATTCCGTCTGCCGGCAGCCATGGACAACCGTCCGCTTACGTTCGAGGAATTCCAGCAGATGGCCAAGCAGGTGATTTACGTAAGTGCGACTCCGGCCGAATACGAGCTGCAACAGAGTGAGGGCATCGTGGTGGAACAGGTCATCCGCCCCACGGGACTGCTCGACCCGGTCATCGAGGTACGCCCCAGCCTGAACCAGATAGACGACCTGATGGAGGAAATCCAGCAACGGGTGGAAAAGGAAGAGCGCGTGCTCGTCACCACCCTGACCAAACGCATGGCCGAGGAGCTGACGGAATACCTGCTCAACCACGACGTGCGCTGCGCCTACATCCACAGCGACGTGGATACGCTGGAACGTATCAAGATTATGGACGACCTGCGGCAGGGCATCTACGATGTGCTGGTGGGGGTAAACCTGCTGCGTGAGGGACTCGACCTGCCGGAAGTGTCGCTGGTGGCCATTCTGGATGCCGACAAGGAAGGTTTCCTGCGGTCGCACCGCTCGCTCACCCAGACGGCCGGACGTGCCGCCCGCAACGTGAACGGAAAAGTCATCATGTATGCCGACCATATCACGGACAGCATGCGGCAGACCATCGACGAGACCAACCGCCGGCGGGAAAAACAGCTGGCCTACAACGAGGCCCACGGCATCACGCCGAAACAGATTACGCGCTCGCGCAACAACGCCCTGCTCGATATCGAACGGTCTTCTTCCGCGACAGAAAGCAAGCCGAAGGCTCCCAAGGCTTATACCGAAACGGAGGCCCAGCTGCATGCAGCAGCCGACCCCGTGGTACAGTATATGACGAAAGACCAGTTGCAGAAAAGCATCGACCGCACCCGCAAGCTCATGCAGGAAGCGGCCAAGAAACTGGACTTCATCGAAGCGGCACAATACCGCGACGAGTTGCTCCGCATGGAGGAACTTTTGAAAGAAAAATCCTGACTCTACATTCATTTCTGTCACATTTTTATGAGTTTTGATTTATTATTCATACTTTTGCAAACAAAATCAAGACAAACAGAAAATGGAACAGATTACGAAGATTGTACAGGAAATCAGTTCGTTCTTATGGGGATGGCCCATGATTATCCTGCTTTTGGGTACGCATCTTTACCTGACCATCCGGTTGCGTTTCCCGCAGTTGCACATTCTCAAAGCCCTGCGGCTTTCCGTCAGCAAGGACCGGGAAGCCGGCGGCGACGTCAGCCAGTTCGGGGCACTGGCCACTTCACTGGCGGCCACCATCGGTACGGGTAATATCATCGGAGTGGCCACTGCCGTGGCGCTGGGCGGACCAGGCGCCGTGTTCTGGTGCTGGCTCACAGGTGTTTTCGGGATGTCCACAAAATATGCCGAAGGATTGCTGGCTGTGAAATACCGGGTCAAAAACAAATCGGGCGAAATGATTGGCGGACCGATGTACGCGTTGGAACGCGGACTGGGCATAAAATGGCTGGGCATCCTGTTCTGTATCTTCACCGCATTGGCTGCTTTCGGTATCGGCAACACGGTGCAGGCCAATTCCATTTCCTTGCTACTCCATGAATCCTACGGAGTATCTACTCACCTGACGGGAGTAGTAATGAGCGTCCTGACTGCGCTTGTGGTGATTGGTGGCGTAAAAAGTATCGCCAAAGTGTGCATGGGACTTGTTCCGCTCATGGCCCTCCTCTATGTGGCAGGCTGCATTTATATTCTGATAGTGAACCACGCATATCTGGGTGCTTCCGTCCGGCTCATTCTGGAATCGGCTTTCTCGGCCCGCGCGGCAGGAAGCGGTTTCGTGGGCACCACGGTGATGATGGCAGCCCGCTACGGCATTGCACGGGGACTTTTTTCCAATGAATCGGGACTGGGCTCTGCTCCTATCGTGGCTGCTGCCGCCCAGACACGCAACCCGGTGCGCCAGGCACTGGTTTCTTCCACGGGTACCTTCTGGGATACGGTAATCATCTGTGCCCTGACCGGACTGGTGCTGGTAAGCAGCATCCTGGCCTATCCGGACATCGACTACACAAGCGACGCGGCCCTGACCAAGATGGCCTTCGCGAAAATTCCCTATATCGGTACCCCCATCCTGTCATTCGGCATCGTGACTTTCGCCTTCAGCACCATTCTGGGCTGGACGTACTACTCGCAGAAGGCAGTGGAATATCTGGGAGGGCGGAAAATCATGCTGGCCTACCGGCTGGTGTGGATTGTAATGGTATATGTAGGTTCCGTAGTCAATCTGTCCCTCGTGTGGAACTTTGCGGATGTAGCCAATGCCCTCATGGCCATCCCAAACCTCATCTCCCTGCTTCTGCTCTCGGGTGTTATCGTCAGCGAGACCCGGAAATATCTCTGGAACGACCGCTTGAATGACTATCACGAGGAATGAGATGGACCTCCCAAACAGAGAAATTGTCCATAAAAAAAAACGCACTTGCGCTTCCCTGAAAACGTACTTACGTTTTACTTCAAACGCACTTACGTTTTACCTGAAACGTACTTGCGTTTTGAATCAAATGCACTTGCGTTTTTCTCAGTCTCTGTCCTACACTACCCCACTCCTGCACTAACAAACAGAAACACAACAGCTTAGAAAACACATATTAGAAAAGCCATTTTTGGGGAAGGATACGCAAGGAAATAAAAAACCCCGAAGAACTCCTGCAAGTCTCCGGGGCGGAAAAGGTCAAAATATTTCTTTATTTTATTTTGCTTCGTTCAAGTCGATACCTTTATTGCGCAGTGTCATGGCCATCAGACGTACGTAGTTTGAATACTGCTTTTCGTCCAGTGTCTGCTTCATCAGCTTCAAGTTACCATAGACTGCCTTACGGACTTTTTCCTTATTGTCAGTCTTTGAAGCGTTGGCGCGAGTCATTTCCTGTTCAAAGTAGTCGCAGATATCAGCCACCTTCTCGTGCTGAGTAGATGACAGGTTCAGATACTGAGTCAGTTTAGACTTGTTGATTGAACCGTTCCACTTCTGTGCGTTGTTGTTTTCGTTCACACCTTCTGCAAACATAGAAACTGAAAATGCCAATGCGGCTACCAATGTTAATCCTAATCTTTTCATACCTTTAAAATCTTTTACCTAAAAACTTTGTTACCTAAATAATTCTCTAGTTTAGCTCGAGCTATTTCTTTTTACCGATGCAAAGATAAGAACATGTTGAACAACACAAAAACAAACTAAAGAAAAAATCGCTCACCCCCTATCATTTATTGACGTATATCAAGAAAGGAGTGTCAAAATGAACAAATTCTTCACACTTTTGTAATATAAAGCCGCATTTATCATCCAATTCCGAGCCAATCTGCAAAAACTGGGACGAATTCTTGCTCCCGATGCGGAATCCACCGGATACACCGAACTGTTCCTATGGAAGAATACCGGAAGCCTGTTTGTCAGGACCGCAGCCTCTGACAGTATTCCGACGGAGTGACACCCTCCTGCTTTTTGAACATACGGCTGAAATGCTGGGAATATTCGAAACCAAGGCGCTCCGCCACCTGGGATACGGTTTCTCCGGCAGCAAGCCCGTTTTTGGCAAACCGGACAACAAACCGACGGATATGGTTGCTCGCCGTGTCACCGGTAGTCTTTTTGATGACATCGCCGAAATAATTGGACGACATGCAGAGCTTGTCCGCGCAATACTGCACGGTGGGCAGCCCTAAGCGCAGTTGGAGTTTATCCTCAAAATAGCTGTGAAGCAACTGGTCGAAGCGCACGAGAATGTCAGAATTTTCAATCTTTCGAGTGATAAACTGGCGATTGTAGAAACGTTGGCAGAAGTTAAGTGCCAGTTCAATGTAACCTACGAGGATGGTGTTCTGAAGTTCATCTGGCTTCTTCCCGAGTTCTTCACGCATCTGCCGCATCAGGGAAACAAGGATGTCATGCTCCTCGGCAGTCATGTGCAAGGCTTCATTGACACGATAATCAAAGAAAGAATAATCTTTGATGTGCTTCTCCAACGAAAAGCCGTGCAACAGGTCGGGATGAAAAAGAAGCGCCCAACCGGTAATCTCCACCCTCTCCCCATTGTCTTCCTTACCTCCCACCTGTCCGGGGGCCACGCAGAGCAACGTACCTTTATGATAATCATACCTGCCACAACCGTAATCCAGTTCCACGTTGGCATCGTCACGCAGGAAAAGCCCGTACACGCTGTAGTTGTTCAGGCTGTGGCGTATGGGCGACACCTCCGCATAGTCTATCACGCAGACCCACGGATGAGGTCCGGGGCACCCGAGGTAACTGCTGTAATCGTTTACATTCTTTACTTTCAATATCTTGCTCATCTTCCTTCCAATCACACTGAAACAAAGATAAAACATTTCATCCACAATATCTTAAACAAAGAGGAAAATACGGAAAAAAGAAAAGCCCCTGCACCGAGCAGAGGCTTTCTTTATTTCAAGACTTATAATTTTCTTGATTATCCGCCGAAGTTATCATACATGATAGAAGAGCTTTCAACGCCCAGGCTATCCAGCATGTTAACCACAGCTTTCGACATCGGACCAGGACCACACATGTAGTATTCGATGTCTTCCGGAGCTTCGTGGTCTTTCAGGTAAGTGTTGTACATTACCTGATGAACGAATCCCGGAGTGTACTTCACGCCCGCTGCATCGGCTGCCGGATCCGGACGGTCGAGTGCCAAGTGGAAGTGGAAGTTCGAGAAGTCTTTTTCCAACTGCAGGAAGTCTTGCAGATAGAACACTTCGTTCAGCGCACGGGCACCATAGAAGTAGTGCAGTTCGCGGTCTCTTGTGTTCAACGTACGAGTCATGTGCATAATCTGTGCACGCAGCGGAGCCATACCGGCACCACCACCGACCCAGATCATTTCCTTCTTAGAATCGAAAATCGGATGGAAGTCTCCGTAAGGACCACTCATCAGCACCTTGTCACCCGGTTTCAGGGTAAAGATGTAAGAAGAAGCGATACCCGGCATCACATCCATGAAACCACTACGGTCGGGTTTGAACGGCGGAGTAGCGATACGTACCGTCAGCATGAATACGTCGCCTTCAGCCGGATAGTTGGCCATAGAGTAAGCACGGATGGTTTCTTCTTCGTTTTTACACTTCAGGTTAAACAAACCGAACTTTTCCCATGCAGGCAGGTATTCCTTACCGATAAGGTCTTTATCGATATCCTTGTTGTAGTCCATTTCATATTTAGGAATCTTGATCTGTGCGTAAGAACCCGGGATGAAGTCCATGTGGGCACCCTTAGGCAACTGCACCTTGAATTCCTTGATGAAAGTAGCCACGTTCTTGTTGGAGATAACGGTACATTCGTATTCCTTTACACCCATTACAGATTCAGGCACCTTGATAGACAAGTCACCTTTCACCTTCACCTGGCAGCCCAGACGCCAGTGGTCTTTCTGCTGCTTGCGGCTGAAGTGGCTCACTTCAGAAGGCAGGATTTCGCCGCCTCCTTCTACCACCTGACATTTACACTGTCCGCAAGAACCCTTACCACCACAAGCCGACGGCAAGAATACGCCGTTAACGGCCAGTGTGTTCAGCAACGTAGAGCCGGATTCCACTTCCATTTCCTTGTCGCCGTTGATAGTCAGTTTCACGTTGCCGGAAGCCACAAGGAAATTCTTTGCTACCAGCAGGATGACTACCAGCACCAGAATAGTCACCAGGAATACTCCAATGCTCGCTAAAATAAAATTCATATCCATTGTCTTATTCCTTTCCTATTAGATGTTCAAACCAGAGAAACACATAAATGCCATTGCCATCAGACCTACAGTGATGAAAGTGATACCCAGTCCTCTCAGCGGAGCAGGTACGTCAGAGTAAGCCATTTTCTCACGGATGGCAGCCAGACCTACGATAGCCAGCATCCAGCCGAGACCTGAACCCAGGGCGTAAGAGATAGAATCCCAGATGTCGCCGATGTATTTCGGGTCAGACGGGCTCAGCGTGATACGCTGCTGCATGAACAGAGAAGCACCCATGATGGCACAGTTTACAGCAATCAGCGGCAGGAAGATACCCAGTGACGCATACAGTGAAGGACTGAAGCGTTCTACCACCATTTCCACCAGCTGAACGATAGCCGCGATTACGGCAATGAAGAGGATGAAGCTCAAGAAGCTCAGGTCAATTCCCAGAATGCCGTCGGCAGCCAGCACCTTCGTCTGCAACAGGTAGTTGACCGGCAAGGTAACCACCAGCACGAAAGTTACGGCAATACCCAGACCGAGGGCAGTCTTCACGTTCTTCGAAACAGCCAGGTATGAACACATACCCAGGAAGAACGCAAATATCATATTGTCCACAAAGATTGAGCGGACCAATAAACTAAAAAAATGTTCCATAATTCTGGATTTTTAATTTCCGTTTTTGGTTAATAATTATTCTTTGTCTTGCAGTTCTTTGTGTTTAGCACGCTGGTACCAAATCAGGCACGCTACGATAATCAAAGCCATCGGCGGCATCAACATCAAACCGTTGTTCACATAACCGGCACTCTTGATGGCGTCGTAGTTCAGAATATTGAATCCCAGCAGGGTACCTGAACCCAGCAGCTCACGGAAGAATGCAACGATTACCAGAATCTTGGCATAACCCAGACCGTTACCGATACCGTCCAAGCAAGATTCCCACGGGCCGTTTGACATGGCGAATGCTTCCAGACGTCCCATCAGGATACAGTTGGTAATAATCAAACCTACGTAAACAGACAGCTGTACGCTCACGTCGTAGGCAAAAGCCTTCAACAGTTCACTTACGATAGTTACCAAGGCAGCCACTACCACCAGCTGTACGATGATACGGATACGGTTAGGAACAGTCTTACGCAACAAGGAGATTACCACATTAGAGAAAGCAGTAATGATGGTTACAGAAAGACCCATTACGATGGCCGGTTCCAGTTTGGAAGTTACGGCCAAAGCAGAACAGATACCCAACACCTGTACGGTCACCGGGTTGTTCATGCTGATCGGAGCAGAAAATACTTCTTTGTTTTTAGCTGAAAATAAACTTCCCATTATCGTTCTCCTCCTTATTCTTTAGATGTTAAAAATTTAGTGTAATGTGCCATACATCCTTTCAGCATCGTGTCCACACCTACTGAAGTGATTGTACCACCAGAGATACCGTCGACCTGGAATTCCGGATTTTCTACCTTTCCGTTCTTTACGACTCCCAGACCTACGTTGTCGCCGTCCATCACATGTTTGTCCTTGAATTCACTCTGGAAATGTTCTCCTGCGATTTCAGCTCCCAGACCCGGAGTTTCAGATGCATGAGAGAAGTAAGTGCCGTATACGGTGTTCTTGTCTTCGTTCAGGGCTACATATCCCCAGATAGCACCCCAAAGACCTGCACCATATACAGGAATCACATATTTAGTCTGTCCGTCCACTTCGCACACGAAGATGTGGGCACGACCGTTTTCCTTGAAATCCTTTTCGTATGAAGTCACGAAAGCGCCTTCGTACGGAGTCAGTGTGCCGTCTTCAGCAACCACCATATCCGATTTCACGACTTTGGCAAATTCAGCTTCTGCATCCTGCACCCCTTTGATGCCCAGAGAAGAAAGAATCTGCTTCTTAGTATCCAGCTCTACGTTCTTTCCCTGCAAGTCGCGCAAAGAAGAGTTGACGAAAGCCAGCAAGAATGCTACGATAACAACCATTACCGAAGCATAAATGATAGTATAAGAGTTACTATTGGTATTCATTGTATTTTCGGTTTTTATTTGTTAGACATAGCACGTTTTGCACGGCGGGAAATATTGCCCTGAACCACTACATAGTCGATCAGCGGAGCAAAGATGTTCATCAGCAGGATAGCCAGCATCATACCTTCTGGATAACCCGGATTCAGCACACGGATAATGATAGCCATGGCACCAATCAGGAAACCATACAGGAACTTACCGTTTTCCGTACGTGAAGAAGTCACAGGGTCGGTAGCCATAAATACGGCACCGAAGCAGAAGCCACCCAGACACAGATGTTCGTACCAAGGCATCTTCGCCATGGCTGTGTCCGGACCGATGGTATTGAAAATCCAGCCCATGATGGCACCACCTACAAATACAGACAACATCGTTTTCCAGCTTGCTACGCCAGACCACAACAGGATAACCGCACCGATAGCGATGGCGATGACACTGGTCTCACCGATAGAACCCGGAATCAAACCTGTTACCATATCCCAAGAAAAAGCAGGATATGCCATGGCGTCTGTAGCCGTAGAAGCCTGTCCCAGTGCAGTAGCGGCAGTCAGACCGTCTACAGTGTGACCCAGTCCGAAAATGCTGTCGCTGGATACCCAAACGGTATCACCAGACATCTTGGTCGGATAAGCGAAGAACAGGAAAGCACGGGTAATCAACGCAGGGTTGAAGATGTTCATACCTGTACCACCGAATACTTCCTTGGCAAAAATTACAGAGAAAGCAGTAGCTACGGCCAGCATCCACAACGGGCAGTCAACCGGCACAATCATCGGAATCAACATACCAGAAACCAGGAAACCTTCCTGAATTTCTTCCTTCTTCCACTGAGCTACCACAAATTCGATTCCCAGACCGACTACGTATGAAACAATGATTTTCGGCAATACGGCCAGGAAACCATAACCGAACATTTCAATAAAGCTACCTTCCACATTGGTTGCATGGAAATGCTGGTAACCCACATTATACATACCGAACAACAGGGCCGGTATCAGGGCAATCACCACAAACGACATGATACGTTTGCTATCAATCGCATCGTGGATGTGCGTACCTGTCTTCGAAGTTGTGTTCGGGACAAACAGGAATGTTTCAAACCCGTCGAACACAGAACGAAAAGCATGAAATTTGCCTCCCTCTTCAAAGTTAGGCTTTATCTTATCGAGATAATTTCTTAACGCGTTCATTTATTAATAATAGTTTTAGTTAGCATTAACACATTTCACGGCGGAGCATGTCGAGTCCGTCACGTACGATACGCTGCAATTCCATTTTTGAAGAGCAGACAAATTCACACAAGGCAAAATCTTCTGGAGCCACCTCATAAATACCAAGTGCTTCCATACGGTCGATGTCGCCCGCAATGATAGCCTTAATCAGGTATTCCGGCAGAATATCCATCGGAAGAACATGATCGTATTCGTTCGACATAATCATGTGGCGTTCACCACCCTTCACACGTGCATCCAATACATATTCTTTCTTTTTGCCCATCATCCAGCTGAAATAAGAATGGCTGGTACTGAAGTCGTTCAGACGCGGCATAATCCAACCCAGCATTTCGTGTACGTCGCTTCCTTCCGGAATCACTGTCACCTGGCTATGGAAAGCTCCCAGATAACCGTTGGCAGTAATCTGCTTGCCGGTCAACACGTTACCGCTGATATAGCGCAAAGCCTTACCTGTAGTTACATTGTTTGCAAATACACCGGTCAGCAGTGCACCTACTTTCAGTTTCACATAAGCAGGTTTCAACACTTCGGAACCGGTTACAGCTACCGTACGGGTTAAATCCACACGACCTGTATTAAACAGACGGCCAATAAAAATCACAGCCTGCGGATCAATGGTCCAAACGGTTTCACCTTTATTCACCGGAGCGATATGGTTGATTTGCACGCCTACGTTACCAGCAGGATGAGGTCCGTCGAACACATTGATTTCTACATTCTTCGCCTGTGTCAAAGCCGGTGATTTCTGTTTTACGCTGATACTCAAGTAAGTCTTGGCAATCTTAGCCAAGGCATCCAATCCAGTCTGGAAATTTGCCTCTTCCCCTGCGAGGGCGAATTCAAACTCAGGCGCCAGCGGATTCGTATCGAAAGCAGAAACAAAGATGGCACGAGGTGCGACCGTCGGGTCTGCAATCACATCGTACGGACGCTGACGGATAAATGCGAATAAACCGGCATTCAGCAGCGCTTCCTTTACAGCAGCCCCATCGAGTGCACCTACGCTCTTCTTGCCAAATTCTTCGAAATCCTGTTCCGTAGCAGCCTGTACGGTAATGCTCATCACCTTACGTCTTGCTCCACGCTCTACGCTTGTTACTACGCCACTTACCGGCGAAACAAATTTCACTTCTGGATGATTCTTGTCTACAAACAAGGGTCCTCCGGCCATGACATATTCCTGTTCCTTCACGACTACCTTCGGAGTCACGCCTGTAAAATCATCGGGACATAATGAATAAAATCCCGGCTCTTTCACAGCCACCACCTCTGCAGCAGCCTTGCCTTTCAGGTTTATGTCTAAGCCTTTACGCAATTTAATTAAATTTGCCATGTTAGGTTATAAAAAATGGTTTTCTATTTTGCGTGCAAAATTAAATAAAAAAGAGGTGAAAAAAGAATATTTGCCCATCGAATTAGAGAAATATTTCTTTATATCGAAAGGCAAATATTAAATAGATATGACAAAATGACGATTCTGCCATATAGAGAAAGCAAAAATTTGCTCTAATAACCTTTATGCTGATGTAGCTGAGAATTCATGTCAATGACTCTTTCCGGAATAGGGAATACCGTAGTATACCCATTTTCCTCTCCAGGAAGTTGAGGGCGACAGCTGTACGAACGGATAAAAACGCCAAAACGAATCATATCCTGACGTCTCCATCCTTCCCAGGCCAGCTCCATCATACGTTCCTTCAACAAATTTTCAAGTGTGGCAGGTCTTTCCTCCATCCTTGCCCTGCTACGTACCCGGTTCAATTCCATGTCCCCGTTTTCCCCATTGCGCACTTTGGCCTCACTCTGCATGAGCAACACATCTGCATAACGGAAAAGAACGATATCATTATCCAGCAGTTTCCCATCTTTAAGAGCCGTAGGATCCACTTGATATTTCTTCATCCGTGCTCCAGCGGTCTTTTCCCAAGGCTTTCCTGAAACATCCAGGGCCACTTTCCAAGGCTCATACACCAAAGGAGTCACTCCATCATCCAGCACAATCTGACGCCCTTCCAAGTCTTTTACCGGCCCTGCAAAATAACAATCATCAAAACGAGCATCCATTTGTGGCGTGTCATAACCGAAAGTTTCCAGGACCTCTTTCGTGGCTGATGCACCATTTTCACCCCCCAATCCATAAGCCTTGGCATGGTTATAGTGCCGGGAACGGAACAAATAAACAAACTGGTTCGTATACAAAGTCTTGCTCATAGGAATCACGAATATATTCTCTGTAGAGGATTCATTGAATACTGCAAAGTTCGCCGCATAGTCTGCTTCCAATTCATATCCGGCCATCGTAATTTTATCGCAATAATCACACACAGTTTGCCAAGCATTCCGCTGCCTTCCGTCCACCTCGAAGACAAGTGATTTCCCGTCCGGTCTATGGCCATCAGTCCAGTCATCGTCAGCATATACTTCCGCATTCAAAGCCAGTTTCGCCAACAGAAACCAAACTACAGGACGAGTGATTCTCCCATAATAAACGCCCGGCTGATTGCTTCGTTCCTCGCTCAAAAAAGGCTCCGATTCCATAAGCTCTTTCACTATGAATCCAAACACTTTAGACCGTTTTTCCTGAACTATATCTTCAAGTGCAGGAGTACTCTTTTCAATCAGAGGAATCTCCCCGAAAAGGTCCATGATATAATAATAAAACAAGGCTCTTAACGCCCTCACCTCCGCCACAAAGGGAGTTACATTTTCCTCCGGATGTAACGTTGCAAAAGCCTGAATTTTTTCCAGCGAACTGTTACACAATATCACCGTACGATAAAGATACTCCCAAGTAGCATAAATAGCCTCGTTGTTTACTCCCCAACGATGCAAGTATAACCCTTGCCAGAATCCTCCGTCATACCAGTCTCCTCCGCGAGTAGGCATCATTGCCTCATCCGTGGTAAAAGTATTCAGGTCGTACACCCCTCGCCCAGTACCTTGCAGCCCCTGACTGTCGGCATAACCTCCCACATAATTATACAGGGAAAGCACCCCGTTACGCTGTACGTCTGATAAGGTGGAATAAGCCGCCTCCTCATCCATCCGGTCCTTGGGTTCCTCTTCCAGATACGCACTGCAGGAAGCTCCTATAAGTAGAGAGATGGGTATAAAAATTAATTTATATATTCCTTTCATAATAAATCGATTAAAAGTTAAGACTTAGACTAACAATATAAGTTCTGGAAAGTGGATATGTACGCTTGTCATCCACTCCGAAAGTACCGTCCACCAGCGTGGAATTGATAAGCGGAGTCAGTCCTGAATACCCGGAAATGGTACCCAGATTATTAACCGTGAGAGCCAACCTTACACCATGCAAGAAACGCTGCTTACGAAGCGGGATATTCCACCCTACGGTCAGATAATCAAAATTCACATAGTCCCCGCTTTCCAGCCAGTAATCTGTGGCCGTCAGGTCCCGTATGTTCCGTGCCGGAGCCTCCGCCAACACATTGTAATCCGGCAGACTGTTCATGTTCATATACGTCAGAGCCGTTCCGTTATAAATCTTGTGCCCGAATGCCCCGTTAATCTGAAGTGACACATCGAAACGCTTGTAACGGAAGCTGATATTCGAACCCAGTAAAGTCTTGGGAGTAGCCTGCCCAGCCACATACCGGTCTTCTCCATCCTCCAAGTTTACTCCTCCTCCATTCAGGTCGGCTATCTGGTAAATATACCCTCCATTTCCATCCGAAACGAGTCCCTCGCAATGTGGCAAATAGAACACTCCCAACGGTTGCCCCACAATCTGGTACACGATATTGTTATACCCACCGTGCAGACCGGCACCATTCAAGCTTGCCAATGCTGTATATTGTGCCGCACTGACATATTCTCCTTCATACATACCGCTCAGCGACAGGAGCTTGTTGCGCTGGAATGTCACATTCGCATTAATATTCAATTCCATATCCTTGGTACGCAACGGAGTCAGACCAATGGAAAGCTCCATACCGCTGTTCCGCATGGAACCCAAATTGGCGAGCAGTTTGTTGTAAGCGAAAGGTGGCACACTCACATCATACTGATATAGCATATCCCTTGTTTTAGAGAGGTAATAGTTCACCGAAAGCAAAAGACGATTCCCGTAAAAGCCCATATCCACTCCCGCATTGAAAGTGGATTTGACTTCCCATTTCAGATTCGGATTGACATTCTTCAAACTCTCATACGTTACCAATGGCGAATTACCTACCGGAGCTACTCCATTCGGACGTACCAGCGCCATGGTTGTGTATGAATCAATTCCTCCCTGATTACCGGCAAGTCCATACCCTACTCTTAGCTTCAGATTATCAATCCACCGGATATGTTTCATAAACTCTTCCTGCGTCACATTCCAAGCCGCAGAAACTGACGGAAAAATGCCCCATTTATGTTTCCGTCCAAACTTGGAAGAGGCATCCGTACGCAAGTTTACCGTCCACACATAACGGTCATCATAGGTATAATTCACACGCCCCAGAAAAGACACCAGGTGCGGTTCCTCATAATAGGAACCAGTTCCCTCCCATGGACGCAACGCCCCTCCCTGCAAGCTATGATAGCCCAGCTCATTCGACGAGAAATTGGTCGTCGTAGTATAAAAACCTTGGAAGCGGTCTTTTTCCGCCTCTCCCAGCGCCAGCACATCCAGGAAATGAGCCCCAAACCGCTTCTGATAGGTTAGCATCAAATTTCCCAATAAAGATTCCGCCTTCCGAGTGCCGCGATATGCCTGTCCGTTTCCCCACACCGTAGTAGGCAGAAACTGTGCATTTTCGGTTGTGCTATAAGTATAAGAACCGAACAACACCAGTTTCAGATCTTTCCACAAATGGAAAGTCAGACGGGCATGCGAGCTGAAATATGAGGTCTCTTCCCGGTTGTCCACGTCCATCCATGCCAGAGGATTTGTAATCTGGCTGGCAGTAGTAATCTGGTCCCATCCTCCGGTAAGCGGATCAGGAAAATCCGGAAAGGTTGGATTAAATGCGGCTGCCGAATAAAATGTTTTCTGCAAATCGAACAACGTCCGGTCCCGCTTCATCGAGCCGAATAATCCCAATTCACAGTCAATCAGCCCGTCAAGCATCTTCTGCGACATATTCATATTGGCCGTAAACAGTTTCATTCCCTCATTCTGAATCACCCCTTCACGGTTTTGGAAACCTAAGGACACCCTATAGTTGGAAGCCTCTCCGCCTCCGTAAAACGCAATATTATGATTCTGTTGTAAACCCGTCCGTTCGATAGCCTTCTGAAAATCCGTATCATATCCTTTATCGAGAATACTCCACCCACGCTCTGCCGCCAAACGGCGATATTCTGCCCCCGACAACATATCCAATCTACGATAAGCATGTGAGATGCCAAAACTGCCATTGTAATTGACACGGGTCTTTCCAGCCCGACCCTTTTTGGTCACAATATTGATTACACCGGATGCCCCACGGGAACCATACTGAGCCGTTTCTGAGGCATCCTTCAGAATAGTGAAAGACTCTATATCAGCAGGATACACCGATGCCAGCATAGTCAAATCACCCAATACCCCATCCACAATAATCAGCGGATCGTTTCCGCTGGTCAACGAAGTCGTACCTCGCAAACGTACGGATTCCAAGGCCGCCATTCCATTGTTGCTCTTCAGGATGGTAAGTCCCGACACACGCCCCTGAATAGCCTCCAGCGGATTAGTAATCAGTTCTCTGTTCATCTGCTTTTCCGTAATCTGTTCCACGGACCCAGAAATATTCTTTAAACTTCCACGAGCATATCCGATGGTATAAACAGAATCAGGAGGTAACTCGTTCTCATTCTGGTTTTGTGCGTAAAGAGGTACTCCGCCCAGACACCCCCAAAACAGGAGACCACAAAATACGCGAGAAACCGGTCGTATCTCATCCATAGCAAAATCATTTAAGGTTAAAAACAAAAAGGCGTGAAGATATTTCAATATCTCCCCGCCTTGTCCACAACATTCTTTTCACAAAGAAAAGATTTTTTCCGCGATAAAACAAGTCCTTCGACTGGTTATTTCAGCATTTGGTCATTTTTCCTCTGCAAACATCGGATCCCAAGCTGGAAGCTGTATAGGCTTCTGCTTGAAAATATCCAGTACCTTTTTCGGCACATATTTGGTTTCCAGCACCAAACGGAACATGTATTCATTGAACCACTCATCGGTCATAATCAGATGCCCCTGATAACCGGCAGAAGCTCCCCAGCTGTTTTCCACCATCCATTTTTTCGGCTTTCCATTTTCATCCAAGTCAACAGCCATCAGTGTCATAGCATGAGCCGACATACTGGCAAAAGTCTGAATACGCTGTTTCTTGTCCATACCGAAAGTCGTCCCCATCAACGAGCCGAAATCATAATTATTCACATCCAGCAGTCCACGCTTGCTGTCCAACTGGGTCACATCGCTGGAAAAATACATCCGGGTACTGTCTTTCAGGGAAGCGATGGCCATCTCCTTGATTTCCTCCACCGGCAGATTCACATACGTCCAGTTCTTACCATCGTAACAATGACGGTCGTACGCTATTTCATAACACTTATAATACTCACGCGACGGATCATTCATCACCATCACGTAATTAGTCAGCAAGTTCTTGTCGCCATATTTTTCCAGAAAAGTCATCGGTGTATGATGTTCCGTTGCCACCACATTGCCTTTGCTATCCTTACGTACATAATCGAACGAAGTCGGCGGTACACCCAGTGTCAGCACCAGCATCCGGTAGACCGTACCCAACATCTCTTCTTTCCGTTGTTCAATGATTGCCGTTTTTTCTCCCTTTGCCGACAAATCTCTCAGTTCCAATCCGAACTCCTTCAATTTCAATCCAATCAAAGACGACATGTAACTGGTGTGCTCACTGCTGTATGTTTCCGGCATAGCTTCCTTAGGTACCAATCCATATTTCGATACAATATCGGCTACCCCCGTAAAGGTCCCCCCATCGCTCAACGGATGTTTGAACAGCCATTCCACCGTCTGGTTACTCATCGGTTTTCCAGCCGTTTCAATTACCCCTTGCAGAAACAGATTCGATTTCTCCAGCTGGTCCCAAAAGAAACAATACACCTGTGAGAATTCCAATCCAGGCAAATCATATTTGGCAATAGCCTTGGCACGCATCACATTCAGTCCCGTAAACAGCCAGCAACGGCCCGATGACTGCTGGTCGGTAATTCCCTTTGATTCCACCTTGATGGAAAAATCCGTATTCACCGCTTGCTGGTTTGCCTGGTTTAATGCCAATTCCTTGATGCTGGTACCTCCCATGGCATTGCGCAAAGCCTTGTCGGCAACCGTATTCTGATAACTACTCTGAATTTTCTTCAGCATGTCGGGAGAAATCCCCCCCTTCTTGCGCCTGCAATGCCAGCCCGAAAGCCAGCAGACAGGCAGCCAATGTTACGTGTTTCTGGTTCATTCTTTTATGGTTTTAATGAAAATGATTCTTAGTCTTTTTTCGCCGGACGCACAATCTTGTAGCCGATGCACGCCACAAAAATACTCATCAGCGGGCTCAGATAGTTGAAGAAGCAATATGGCAGATACACCAGTGTAGGCACACTCAATATCGTAGCCTGCGTCATGCCACACGTGTTCCAGGGAATCAGCGGACTAGTTACTGTCACGGCATCCTCCGTCGTACGGCTCAACAAACGCGACTCATACCCGTTCTTCTTATAAATATCCTTGAACATGTTCCCGGTGAGAATAATCGAAATATACTGGTCGGCAGTAGCCAGGTTCAGAAACAGGCCGGATGCCACCGTAGCCGCCACCGTTCCGGCCAGCTTATGCGTCAGATGCACAAACATGCGCGTGATACTGCCCAACATACCGCAAGCCGTCATCGCCCCTCCCAAACACATGGCACAGATAATCAGCCATACCGTATCCATCATACCTCCCATCCCACGGGTAGCAATCAGTTCGGTCAGTTCCGGACTAGAAGCCGGCACCGATGTACTGCTCGACAAGGTCATCAGTACTCCTTTATACAAAGCCTCGGCACCGCTTACCCCTTCACCAGCCACTTCTTTCAAGACATCCGTCTGGAACACCAGCATACATATTACTGCCAGTGCAGTCGAAACGAACAAGGTTATGATAGACGAGACCTTCCGGGCAATCAATATTCCCGTCACAACCGGGACCAGGAGCACCCACAAAGTAATGTGAAAACGTTCAGCCAGTCCGGAAGTAAACACCGACATCTGTGAACTGTCTGTCACCTCATGTGAAAATCCGGCCACCGTAAAAATAACCAGTGCAATCATAATCGAAGGTACCGTAGTGTACATCATGTAGCGGATGTGTGTAAACAAGGGAGTATCTGTCACCGAAGAAGCCAGAATAGTCGTATCCGAAAGCGGAGATACTTTATCCCCGAAATAGGCACCCGACACGATGGCCCCAGCAATCCAACCCTCGTCAAACCCCTGTGCCTTCCCTATTCCCATCAATGCAATGCCAATAGTAGCGATGGTAGTCCACGAACTACCCGTCATAACCGACACCACGGCACAAATCGCACAACAAGAAACCAGAAAGAACTTCGGATGAATAATCTGCACACCATAATATATCAGTGTGGGCACTACTCCTCCCAACATCCAGGCCGCAGACAAAGAACCGATAATCAACAAAATAATCAAAGCTGAACTTACCCCGGCAATGTTGTTCACAATGGCATGTTCAATGTCTTTCCAACTCACTCCATACCGCCCCATTCCCAAAGCAGCACATAAAGCTGTGGCCAATAGCAAACAAATCTGGCTTCCCCCGCCCAATGCGTCAGATCCCAGTAGACGAATCGTAAAGAAAAGTAATACTACCAGAGCCAGCACCGGCAACAATGAAACCAGTGGAGAAGGAATTTTCAGTTTCTGTGTCATTTTTGTCAATCTAAATCAAATTTATTCTTATTCTGTAAAAACGGCACAAATTTCCGAATATTTTTCCAAATATCCGCATAAATTCCACTTTTATTTATACTATCCAGGGATAAAATGCATAAAAATAGAAAATCAATCCTAAAATCACAAGAAAGAGGCCAGAGTCGCTAAAACTTAAAAACTGCTAATACCCGTATTTAAGAACCTTTTCTTCAACAGTTATTTGTACTTTTGTTTAGCAAATGTATAAGAACAAGGATGAGCAAAGCCAGGCGCATAAAACAATTCATACGTATTACGGTCATTTCCGCACTGACACTTTATTTCGGTCTGATAGCCCTAATCAGCCTTCCAGCTGTCCAACACCGCATCAGCACGTATGCTGCCCGTGAACTCTCCAAGCTCACACAGGCAGAAGTCCGCATCGGTAATGTCGACCTGGGACTGCTCAACCGTGTTGTCATTCAAAACGTACAAATAAAAGACCGGCAAGGAAAAGATATGCTGGGCATTTCACGTTTTTCCGTCAAACTGGATATCCCTTCTCTCTTCCAGAAAAAAATCCGTATCAGCAGTATACAGCTATTCGGACTGGATGCCCACCTGACCCGCACTAGTCCACAAGCACCGCTCAATTGCCAGTTTCTGATTGACACTTTTGCTTCAAAAGATACCACAAAAAAAGAAAACAACCTCGACCTGCGCATCAACTCTGTGCTGATACGCCGTGGGCAGGTACACTACGACGTACTATCGGAGGCCTATACCCCCCGTCAGTTCAATCCTCAACATATCGGAATCAGTGAACTCTCGGCTACAATTTCGCTCAAAGCCCTGCAAAAGGATTCCCTCAATGCGCAAATCCGCCGCATGAGCTTCCACGAGCAAAGTGGTTTCAGTCTGAAAAAATTCACTCTAAAAGTTACTGCCAATCCGGAAGGAATCTATTTGCATGAATTATCTCTGAACCTGCCAGCCAGCAGTCTGCAAATAGATACCCTTGCTGCTAAAGGAAACGTAGCTTCCCCTCACTTCCTTTCTGAGGCGGAGACCACTTACATAGGACGGCTACATGCTTCTGTTACCCCAGCCGATATTTCCTATTTTGTACCTTCTTTGCAACATTTCCAGGACTCCCTGCATATTGACCTAAACTTTCATGGAAAAGGACAACTGTTTCAATGCACCAAATTCTACCTGGCCAGCCCACAAAAAGAACTGATTGTACATGCCGAAGGAATGCTCGACCACAGCTCTCCTTCCCGACCTCCCTATTTCTTCGGAAAAATCACCCAAGCCAATATTAGTGAAAAAGCTATCCCTTGGCTGTTCCACAACCTGAAGGGAAATGCGGCAACCCTGCCCGACCTTATTCAACGCTTGGGCTTTCTTAAATTTCAAGGCGATGTCTCAGGCTATCCTTCCCGCCTTACAGCTCATGGCACGCTGCAAAGCCGCCCCGGTCTGCTCAATGCCAACATGACCATGCATACCGACACCCTAACCCTGCAAAGGAGTTACTCTGGAAAAGTGTCTACCACCGATTTCGAATTAGGCAAACTGCTGGACAAAGATGAACTTGGGAAAACATCATTCGACCTTGAGCTGAACGGATTGCAATATCGTAACCACCAGCCGGAATCGCACGTAAAAGGTGTGATTTCCTCGCTGGAATACAACCATTACCAGTACCAGCACATCATGCTGAACGGCGATTTCAAGCCGGGAGGTTTCAACGGACATTTAGCACTCGACGACGACAATGGGCAAATCACCATCGACGGTAATTTCGTTACCCAACAGGCTGTTCCCGACTTCAATCTGCGGATGAAAGTACGCAACTTCCGTCCCCACAAACTGCATCTCACTAAAAAATATGAGGATACAGACATAGCCCTAAACCTGGCCGCTGATTTTTCCGGCCATTCCATCGATGACATCCAAGGGAAAATCAACCTCGACAGTCTCTCGGTACATACGGCAGATGCAAGTCTGGACTATTTTCTGCCTCGTTTACAAATTAATGCCACCCGATTGACTTCTAATGCCGAAATAAAAGAAATACGCATCGACTCCCCGTTCCTCACTGGAAGCGTGCAAGGGAAATATGCCTATCACACATTATTAAAAAGCATCGAGAAAGTTATCCAAAAACATATCCCCTCCTTGTTCCCATCCGGAAAGAATGGCAAAGGGAAAAAATCGCAAGAGCTGAACAACCGGTTCCATTTCCAGTTTCGTATGGAAAACAGTGAGTTCTTGTCGAAAGTACTGCACATTCCTTTCGAACTGCAAATGCCGGCCAGCTTGTCCGGCTATCTCAATGACAGCCTCTCACAGATGCGCGTCAGTGGTTCTCTGCCCCAATTCACCTACAACGGTAAATATTACGAATCAGGTACTCTCCTGTGTGAGAACCGTCCCGACGCACTGCAATGCCAGCTCCGTGCCGGGACGCTGATGAAGAAAGGTGCCATGTTCAACCTGTCACTTATCACACGGGCACAACATGACCAACTGCACACCACGCTCTATTGGGGCAACAACACTTCCCAGACTTACAGCGGAAAGGTAGATGCCATAGCCTCCTTCAGTCAAGACAATCTGCGTAACGAACTCCACACACGTGTGGATATCCAACCTAGCCAGATTATCCTGAACGATACCACTTGGCACATTCATCCGGCTACCGTAGAAATCGCCAAAGACAGCATAGAGATACACAATTTCCTCTTCGAGCACCGCGACCAGCATCTGAAAATCAACGGAAGATTGGGAAAAACGGAAGCAGACTCTTGCCTGGTGGATTTAAAGAACATCAACCTGCTCTACATCATGGACATGATCCAGTTTCATGCCGTGCGCTTCGACGGGGGCATCAGCGGAAAGGCCCGCCTGCTCCACTTGCTCAAAGACCCGGTCATGGAGGCCCGGCTCGACGTGAAAGACTTCTCGCTGAACCAGGCGGTGCTGGGCCGTGCCGACATCCTTGCCTCGTGGGACAAGGAACTGGGGGGTGTCCGACTGAACGCGGACATCCGGCGCGATGCGGACTGCACCACGGGCGTCACGGGCTACGTATCGCCCAAGCTCAAAGGACTCGACCTCCACATCAAGGCCGGAGGTACTCCCCTGGCCTTCCTGCAACCCTTCGTGGAAAATATTTTCAGCAACGTCAGCGGAAAAGCGTACGGCGACGTGCACCTCTTCGGCCCCTTCTCCCAGCTCGACCTGGAAGGCGAAGTCAGGGCACAGATGCGCACGAAGGTCAACATCCTGAACACGACGTTCATCGCCTCGGCCGATTCCGTACACATCTCGTCCGGCTTGTTCCGCTTCCCCAATGTCCGCCTCCAGGACCCTGAAGGACATACCGGACAGGCCGACGGGGAACTGCGGCACACCAAGCTGAAGGACCTGAGCTACCGTTTCCGCTTCCAGACCGACCGCATGAAGGTGTACGACACCGACCACGAGACTCCCGACTTCCCCTTCTACGGACGCATCTATGCCACGGGCGATGTCCTGCTCCGGGGAGGCGACGGGCAGCTGAACGTCGACGGAGAAGTACGGGCCGACAACCAGACGGCCTTTGTCTACG
>OHLH01000676.1_pt1 | contig 21483 bp, 16 predicted proteins | sample 1569061 | NCBI WGS metagenome assembly OHLH01 (sample SAMEA3879603, study PRJEB24766) | human gut metagenome | biome: human-associated habitat; feature: feces | place: USA | collected 1985/1987
ATTATCGGAACTGTAAATGCTGATACAGCGGAGTTTATACAAATTGTTTCTGAAGATTAATCTAACAAATAAGCTTAAATACTAAAAGCGGCTTCACTCAATGAAGTCGCTTTTTTCATTTTAATTAAAAATGTTATGAATATCAAGTAAAATTTTACAATAAAATATGTCTGGACTACCGCTTACGCCGAATTTATGACCGTATTTCAGATATCTATAGACAAAAAGGATTACTTGTGATAACATAATTTATATATATCAAATAGCAGGGTTTAATGTATCACATTTTATCAGCTACGAATTTTATTTACAAGGAAACTGTTTGAAGGGATGGGGATAATAAAATAGCTGATAAAAATTGCAAGAAAAGCGTTGTCTGCTATTTCAGACATATTTCTTTTTTGTAACGATTTCTTCTGTGAATTCTACCACTGGTCAGTGTATTCAATAAGAACCCCCAGAAATCGTACAGAAAACAAGTGAAATGCGATGAATTCGCAGAATGGAGGAAAAATGAAACAAATCAGTAAATTCAATCGTTTTCTTTCAGGTGTATTGAGTATGGTGATGGTGATGAGTGCCATACCTACCGTTTCAGTTCACGCCGAAGAGAAGACTAGTGTAGAACCATATCCATATACAATGTTTGCAGCTTCCAATGAAGAGGGCGCAATTACTGTTAATGCAAATAATTTCAGTGTAAACGGAAATATTGCTACTAACGGTACTATCGTATCAAGCGGTAATATGAACGTTAATGGGACAAGGATGGAGAATGCTGAGGAAAGTATGATCTTTATTTTTGATAAGATTGATAATCAGTATTTCTCTGCTACAAATGTTGAGGAACATGATGAGGACTATACACTTGATGAAATGAATATAAGTATCAACGTGCCGACTGAGGTTCAGGGTGAAGCTACTCTTACCGGAAACATTAACATCAACAATGCTCTGAAGGCTTTGGAAGATGTCAATCTTTACGGAGAAGTCAAGAATACTAATAATTCAGTCATCGTTTCTCAGTTTGGCGATATTACTATTGATAGTCAAAATGTTAATTTGAATGGACTCCTTTATGCTCCTTATGGTAAGATTGATATTTCAGCTCAGAATCTCAACTTGAATAATGTTGTTATTATCGCTGATCGCATCAAATTGGAGTGTCCAAATATAAACGCCAATCTGAGCTGTGATGCATCACGCTTTGTTGGCACTCTTTCGGAAGATGAAAAACGGATTATTGTATTCAAAGATGGGATAAAATATAGTGGTAATAATACTTATGTTTTGACAGATACATTTGATTCTCTCAATGGTTACTTAGGTAAATCTGAAGAAATAGTTAGTTTCATGTGTACTGTTTACGATAAGAATGACACTTCCATTTATAACAAATCTCTTCCCATTCAGTCCATTTGGTCTATAAATCAAATTGGATTTATTAATGGCTACAATAAAATAATTCTTAAAGCGATAGATAAAAATGGAATCGAATACGTTAGCCAATTGTCTATTTACGTTAATACATCAAAGTATATGAGATATATGCAAATTGATTCTAATGATAACGACGGTGATGGCTTATGGAATTACTTTGAAACTTATTTTGGCACGGATATGGATAATGCAGATTCCGATTATGATGGCTTGTCTGATTTTCTTGAAATATACACGTTGAATTTTAATCCAAATTCACCAGATACCGATGAAAATGGCATTTTAGATGGTAACGAAGATTGTGATGGAGATGGATTAAGCAATTCAATTGAAATTGAACTTAATTCTAATCCTATATCAGCCGATACTGACAGAGATAAGTTAATTGATGCATTAGAGTATGAAATTGGAACAAAACTTGATGAAATTGACACTGATAAAGATGGTCTTACTGACTATGAAGAATATATAAATGGAATAAATCCTCTTATATATAATAATCCTGATGAAATAATAACCAAAACATATAGTATTGATACCATAGATATGCCTTATGATCAGACAGTTTATCCAAGCATAGAATTAAAGGCTGACTACAAAGGAATATCAACCTTCAAAATGTCAACCTGCGAACATGATGAATATATTAACAATACAATACCTGGATTTATTGGCTCTGCATATGATTTCTCTACTGAAGGAAAAGTAAATGAAGCTATACTTACATTTACAATTGATGAAAATTATTATAATGAGCGAATCGAAGATTCATCACCATTCAATCCAACTATTTACTATTTAAATGAAGAAACGGGAAAACTTGAAGAAGTAGAGGGACAGATAAGAAATAAGAATACTATTAGTGTTTCGTTACAACATTTCTCGATCTATGTTGTTATCAATAAAGACGATATCGAAGCTTTCTGGTCACGAACAATACAAAACAAAAGAGACGAATTGGAGATTAACAGACAGATAGTATTTTTATTGGATACTTCTGGAAGCATGAATTCTAATGACCCTAACTATATAAGAACAGAATTGGTAAAAGAATTTGCTTCAAGAATGGATGAAAACACTAAGATATCAATAATGAGTTTCGATAATGATACTCAGCTTTTCACTAATGGATTCACGAATTCATCTAATGAAATAGAGTCCGCCGTAGACAGCTTTATAGAGTATGGAAATCCTGGTGGTACATACATTTATAAAGCACTTAAAAGCGCAAGAGATTTAATTAGTGGTTCGACTGAAGATGATGATAGTAACACTGTAAAAACAATATTCCTTTTAACCGATGGCGTTTCTTTCGACGATGTACCTTCCAGTTTCCTTGATGATCTCTATAATAATAAACACATTTCTGTTCACACAGTAGGCTTAGGAAACGTATCGGAAACATATTTGAGAAGAATTTCCGATGTAACCAAAGGTCATTATTATTACGCGAGAATAGATACAGACTTAGAACAGGTATTCTTAGATTTTGAATCAAATCTTAATTTTGTAGATGCTAACAACGATGGAATAGATGATTATACTGCATATTTGATGTGTTGTGGAGATATCACGACTCATTCTGGAAACAAATTATTCGATGGAATTGACTATAACGAATTTCAAAACGATACAGATGGAGATTGGGATAATGACGGTTTGAAGAACGGTGAAGAAATAGTTCTTTATGAAGAAAATGGAATACAATACATTAAGCTTCTATCTGATCCTACGATATACGATACTGATTTTGACGGATATTCTGATGGAGAAGAGGTTGCGAACGGCAGTCAAAATAATACTGTTTCATTTGTAATTAGCGAAGATGATTACAATTTTCTAAGTACAAACGGTAAATATATGTCATGCATTGCGGCTGAGGAGTATGTTGGAGACGGTGATGGTTGGGATATTGCTGGAATATGTATTGAAAGATTTTTTGATGTTGTAATGTGTGGAGGAGAAATTAGTCTTGATAAACGTGTAAGAGATATTCTTTTAGAGTATATGATTGATTTTTCCGATTCCGCAAGAGAACAATTTGAAGCAAGTGAGTACTATGATACGATTAATGATTCAATACAACTCATAAAAACATTATCTGTTGATTGTGGTACAAAAGCTGCCGATTTCGCATATGGTCAACAGTTAAGACAGCAAATTAGTGATTTTCAAAAAGATATGAACACATTCAGAAAATCCGCAGACAGAGCAACTAAAGAAGGTGCAGAACACTATCGTACAATGCAAAAATTTCTAAAGGATCTTAAGAAAGATATAAATAACTATGATGAAAAGATTGATAAACTAAAAAACCAAGGTTCTTCACTTGCTAAAAAGGCAGATACAACATTTAAAGTGCTTTCTGCTGTTGATGATATTTCAAGTATAATACAGTACAATTACAATCTTAAACAACTTGATTGTTGTAGATTCATTCTAGAGGATTTACAATCATGTGGTTTCTCTGAGATAGAAGATGCAGCAAGTGCTCTTTTACGTGACATGAATAATTCATTTGATGCCACAGCGTACGCAACTGTTGATAAATTAGTCGATTTTGGTACAGATTATCTTATAGATAAAGTTACTGACACAATCGCTTCATGGGGAACGGGTGGGTTAATTGGTACAGTTGTACTTGCTGTAGGAGGAATAGTATTTGGAGAATCATTAGGTGCAGATTTAGAAAACTCAATATCATCAAATTTATCTAAATCAATTAGTGAAGCAGGTTTAGATATATTATACGAAAATACTAAGCATATTAAATCTTCTTCTGGAGTATATAATAGAGTAGCCAATTATACATGGAACTGTAATCCTATTAAAATGTATCTCCCTTCTATCATTTCTGCGAGAAAGTACAGTGAGCAAAAATATATTGATATAATCACTGAAAAAAATTGGTTTATCGACAAGGGTGCATTTGTTTACAAAACATCAACAAGTGAAAGTGATGCTAAAAATAATATAAGTCACTTGAATGATGTACTTTACAAATATTGTGCTTAAGTTACGGTATGAAGCGATTATATTATTACGCAGAAAAAACAAAGTATGTCCATTTGTTATTTATTTTGATATCTTTGGCTGTTTTGGTTTTTCTTTATACTCAGCACGATCGACATAATGACAATGCTATATTAGGAGTAGCCTTTTTATCAATTCTATATAATTCATACAAATTGTCAGATGGGCTTATTTTGTTATATAAAAAAAGAATCTGTACACAAAGGGGACAACAGTATGATGGAAGAATCGTTGGTAAAATAGGGAAAAGTACTTTAAGAGAAGGATACTTCTATAAGTTGATTGTTTTATATGAAAAAGATAAAATAACAACCCCACTAATTCAAGCTAAGTATGTTGAGGCTTTAAAATCAAAAAAATGCATCGTCTATGTATATGATAATAAAGCGTATATTAGCGGATATACACTCTGCGAAAAAGGTGATTCTCCAATAAAAGTTAGAATAGTGGGAGATAAATAATTAGAATATGACGTATTTTTAATCCAAGCGTCTGGTGGGATTCATTCTGATTATTTGCGGAGTAGTAAGCGCAGTTAAAAACCGCAGAGGAATATATTAAAAGTTTACAATTAAATAAACAACAATATAGATTACGGAGTATAACAAAAGCTTTTAAAGCCTTGAGTTTACTCCTTTTTCTTATCAGACCTTTTTGCTTTAACCGCGGGAGGGTCTGTTTTTATGCCCATTTTTAGGACATGGCAATGCAGCATTGCCAAATATCCGTAAGCCTTCGTTTTGATTCAGGACAAGAAAAATCAAAACGGAGGAATGAAAAGTGAAAAATGATTTCAGAAAAATACGGATGGACGATGTAATTGAGATCATAAGGAAAAAAGGATACTACTTTATTCCGGCGGGCAGATTGTACGATAATTTCACAGGACCTAACCGGATCGTTGTTACTGACGATCCTGACTTTGCATTAAGTCATCCCGAGCTTGCTCACATGGTCATTTTAAGCATCGCAGAATTTAAGCCCATGGCAGAGGCATACAACGATTATCTGCGTAATGAGATCAGAGAAATACATAGACACCGCAATTATCACAATGGCGAAGGTTACTATGAAAACGGAGCTGATGAAGAATGTACGTTTTTGAAAATAAGAAATACGGATAGGAATCCGGTTGAAGATAACGTGCTTAAAATGCTGACAGAAGAAAATCTCAGGAATGCAATGAAACAGCTGGGTGAAAATCAGTATCGGAGAATTTACGCTTACTATTTCAAAGGCATGACTTATCGTCAAATCGCCGCAGCGGAGGGCGTTTCGGATAAGTCGGTAAGGGAATCGATTGCGGGCGCAATCAAAAAACTAAAAAAATTTTTGTAAAATACCCCTCTCAAAACGCCTCTCCCAAATCCCTATAAGTAGAGGGGCAAATATTAAGCTCCGAAAAGCATCTTGAAAATTGAATACACAGCATCGGAAATACGTTAATCCTGCGGCCGGTATAAAATCTCGGCAGCCAAATGTGATGTCCGCCATGACCTTGAAAAAGCGAGCGAAAAAGACAAATCACAGACCTTTGGACAGCAACCAAAGTCGGCGAAGAAACGCAGGAGGATAATGATACTTCCGCCCAGCCACAGACTCAAGCAATGGGGGCGGCTCTATGAGAACCATAGAGGGATGAGATTTCCATGAGATCGGTAAGCTGCCGATCGTTTCCGATGTTCCGCCGTGACGGGAATCGTGGATAAATATTACGGAAAATCGTCTGAAATAACGAATCAGACGAAGGCAAAACGAGTTTATATGGCGGTTTGCGTTATAGCAGACCGCCATTTACATATTAAATTCACAAGAACAGGAGGCTGATAGTATGAATGATATATCAGAAGAAAAAGAAACGCCGAAGCTATTTGACTTTCAGCTAAAATCAAGTAAATTCGGCATTGATGTTAGAATCCCGTGCATAAAGCTTTCAGATAATCACCCATGCAAAGGCTGTGTGTGGTATGACAGGAATACCGACGTACTGTTTTGTCCGTTTCATAAGTGTGTAAGATACAGAAAAGGTGAATGAAATGCTGATTAAACGTGGAGATATTTTTTACGCAGATTTGAATCCCGTGGTCGGCTCAGAGCAAGGCGGTATTCGTCCTGTGCTGGTGGTACAGAATAATGTGGGAAACAGGCACAGCCCAACGATCGTGGTTCTTCTGCTTTCGACGGCAAAAAAGCATTATCTTCCCACTCATATTCATATCCGAGGTTCAAAAACATTGCCCAAGGATTCAATCGTGCTTGCGGAACAGATACGGACGATAGACAGATACCGATTGAAAAGTTACGTGGGTTCAGTTGATTTTGAACTTATGGAAAAAGTAGAAAAAGCGATGAAAATAAGTATAGGAGTTGATTTTGATGACTAAATTTGGACAAGCAGAATACAGCGATTTTATGGCAAAAGTATTTGCCGATAAACTGGATAAAATTCTTGAACAAGACGAAAAGCAGAGTTTCAACAGCAAAAATACAGAGGATATATACAGTCAGTTTCCGTCTTCAAGGGACGCAGCATAAGGAGGTTCAGAAATGGTAGGATTTATTATTGGATTGCTTGCAGGCGGTACAGCGGGAGTATTCACAATGTGTCTCTGTACTGCGGCAAAGCAGGCAGATGAAAATATGTCAAATTCGGACAAGTAATTTTGTCAGGTTTGGTGATACCATTCTGAAAAGATTTGTGGTATTCTTGTTGGTTGAAAGGAGAGTGAGAAAATGCCGACAGTAACGGTGATACAGCCTACAATATCAGAAGAACAAAATACAAAAAATCGTTGCGCCGCATATTGCCGAGTATCAAGCGATTCTGAAGATCAGCTTAACTCATTTATGGCTCAGATGAGGTATTATAGTCAGGTGTTCGATAATTCGGAAACAGAGGAACTCATCGACATATATGCTGACGAGGGTATCACAGGAACCCGTGAGGACAAGCGTGACGAGTTTCAGAGACTTATGAAGGATTGCCGAAAAGGAAAAATTGACAGAATTTATACAAAGTCCATAAGCCGTTTTGCCCGAAACACAAGGGATTGTCTGAAAAACGTCAGAGAGCTTAAATCGCTTGGTATCACAATATATTTTGAGAAAGAAAACATTGATACTGCCAATATGACCGATGAAATGATGATTACAATTATGGGCGGTTTGGCGCAGGAGGAATCGACTTCGATCTCTCAGAATATGCAATGGAGCATAAGGAAACGTATGGCTAATTGAACATATATAGTATCCCATGTTCCATACGGATATACGAAATCTGGAGGAAAAATGATTGTAAATCCTAGGGAAGCTGAAATTGTAAAGCGCATATATGAGGATTTCTTGAATGGAAAAGGACTTCTGCGGATAAGCAATGACCTTAATGCAGGAAGTATTCCAAAAAACTCAAAAGGCGAACCTTGGAACAAAAATGTTGTACGGTATGTACTGACAAATGAAAAATATATTGGGGACTGTCTTTGGCAAAAGAAATTTACCGAGAATGTATTCCCTTTCAGGAAAAGCAAAAATCAAGGTCAGGTGGACAGCTACTATATAACCGACGCTCACGAGCCGATTATATCAAGAGAGGACTTTACAAAGGTTCAAACGCTTTTAAAACAGCGCGGCGAATATTACGGTAATACCGAATTTAAGCAGTATCCGTTAACTATGAAAATTTTCTGTGATAATTGCGGAAAAATATATAGACGCAAAAACATAAATGGAAAAATTTATTGGGTATGCCGAACGCATGATAACAGAGCAAAAGATTGTCCGAATAAGGCAATAGCTCAGAAATTGATCTATATTTCATTTATCAGATTATGCAATAAGCTGTGGTACAACTACAAGCAAATTCTTGTACCTCTCCAAACGTCGTTACAGGATTTAAAGCTGAAAAGATTCAGCGGAAACACCAATGTTATGGATATTCACAAAGAAATCGCAAAACTTAAGGAGCAGACCCATGTACTCGCAAGGCTGAAAACAAAAGGATTTCTGGACGAGGCTAAGTATATTGAGCAGACTACGGAGCTTACAGCTAAAATCAATAAGCTGCAATCCGAGCTGAAAAAGCTTACACGATCTGATTACGAAGATGAAACGCTGGATCAAATCGAAATTCTGATCGACTTTTTTGAAAAGCGAGATAAGCCGATAACCGAGTTTGAGGAATCTACGTTTGAGAGTATCGTCGAGAAGATCGTGGTAATAGATCAGCATGAGCTGGAGTTTCATTTGATCGGCGGATTGAAGTTAAAAGAGTCTATCTAAAAGCATTGACAAGCAGACATAATTATGATATAATAATGTCATAATAAAGTTGGAGGTGTTTTTATGCCACAGATAAGACCAATTACGGATTTAAGGAATACGATAGAAATTTCTGAGCTTTGCCATAGTTCTGGAGAGCCGATCTTTATTACTAAAAATGGCTACGGTGATATGGTATTAATGAGTAATGAGACATATGAAAGGGAATTGGCAGCAGCAGAGGTTTTCCGCAAACTGCTTATAGCTCAAAGACAAATAGACAATGGAGAAGGTCTGGACGGAGAAGATGTGCTGAAAAAAATGAGGGACAAATACGGATATGTATAAGCTTGTATTTGCTCCTGAATTTGCCAGGGATCTTGATAGCACTTTTGAATATATATCCCATGTTTTATGTGCAGATAAAGCTGCAAAGGAGCTAATGAAGGAAATTGATGATTCCATTATGAATCTTAAAAATATGCCGTATATGTATCCCGAATGTAATGAACCTCTGAAATCACTCGGTTACCGAAAAATTGTTGTTAAAAACTACATACTGATATATGAAGTTGATGATGAAAAGAAGAATATAAATCTACTTCGAATTTTTTACGGCAGAAGTGATTATATGAGATTTTTTAACTAAACAAATAAAAATTGCGCTTTGTGACCAAAACACAGAGCGTTTTTTTATCGCCTTTGATACTGGATTCCCGCAGAATTTTATGGTATCCTTGTTGGTTGAAAGGAGTGAGATCAATGGCAAGAAACAGAGTAATCCCGTTCGGCTACTGCATGAAAAACGGCGAAATAACGACCGAACCAAAAGAAGTTTATGCAGTTGCAGAGATTTTCAGAGAATATCTGAATGGCAGCAGTTTACTTCAAATTGCAAAGCTTATGGAGTCCGAGAACATTCGATATACCGAGGATTCCGACCGTTGGAACAAAAATATGGTCAAGCGGATAATCGAAAATGAGAAATATCTCGGAACTGACAAATATCCGCAGATAATTGATGAGGATATTTTCAAGCGAGCAAATGAAAAGCGGGTACAGAAAGCTACTACGCTTAATCTGGTATGCGATGATTTACAGGGAATCAGAAAGGTTACATACTGCCTTGAATGCGGAGAAAAGCTTTTCAGAAAAACCAACGGCAAAGGACGTGAATATTGGAACTGCGGAAATCCCGATTGCTTTAAATATGAATATCGACTGACAGATCAAATGATAATAGGTGCAGTGCTGACCGTTTTAAACACAGCTATTGCAAATCCCAGCCTATTAGAGTACGGCGGCGAAATAAGCGTGTATTCCCCTACTGTCGATGTTATCCGTCAGCAGAATGAGATAAACCGGATGACAGATTCTGCTCAAATAGATTTTGACAGAGTGAAAGCTGAGATTTTCAGGCTTGCCGAGCTGAAATACGATTGCTGTACTTACAATGACAGTCCGCAGAAAACAGCGGAAATCAAGGCTCTGCTTGAAAATCACGAACAATTAAATACGCTCGATATTGGCTTATTTAAGTCCTGCGTAAATAGGATTTTGATAAGCCATTTTTGTACCATAGAGGTTGAATTAATCAACGGCACACGCATCCAAAACATATCAGAAAGGAATGAGAATTGTGTCAACCGCATCGAATGTAACGATAATTCCTGCGAAAGTTCAGACGGAAATAAACCGTGATAAATATCACCAATTGAGAGTAGCGGCATACTGCAGTGTAAGTACAGAGCAAGAGGAACAGCAAAACAGCTATCAGGTTCAGATCGCATATTACACAGACTTGATAAATCGCAAAAAAGAATGGACTCTTGCCGGAATTTTTGCCGACGAAGGTATCAGCGGTACACAGACAAAAAAGCGTACCGAATTTAATCGCATGATCCGTATGTGCAGAAACAAGAAAATCGACCTTGTAATTACCAAGTCGATATCAAGATTTGCCAGAAATACTGTGGATTGTTTGGAATATGTGCGACAGTTGAAAGACCTCGGGATCGGAGTGATTTTCGAGAAAGAGAACATCAATACGATGACAATGACTTCTGAATTTATGATAGCTCTGTACGGAAGTTTTGCTCAGGCAGAATCGGAGTCAATAAGCAAAAATGTAAGCTGGGGAAAAGAAAAAGCTTACCGTGAGGGCAAGGTACAGTTTCAGTATAAATATCTTCTCGGTTACAAAAAAGGTGCAGACGGCAAGCCTGAAATAGTTCCTGAAGAAGCGGAAACAGTTAAGCTGATTTTTAATATGTACCTTGACGGATACACGCTTTTAAATATCGCAGATACGCTTATGGCTCAGGGCAGAAGGACGGCTACAGGCAAAAATATTTGGAGTAAAGGCGAGGTTCAGCGTATTCTGAAAAATGAAAAATATGTCGGCGACGCACTTCTGCAAAAAAGTTTTACGGTGGACTGCATAACTCACAAAGTGGTGAAAAATAACGGTGAACGTCCTATGTATCTTGTGACAGACCATCATACGCCGATAGTTGACCGTGACACGTTCAACCGAGTACAGCAGGAGCTTGCAAGGCGAACTTCCAAGCGTAAAATCAGCGATAAAACCAAAACTGAGCAAGGCAAATACAGCGGAAAATATGCTTTATCCGAGCTGCTGATATGCGGTCACTGCGGAACTCCATACAGACGCAGGGTGTGGTCAAGAAACGGCAAAAAGCAGGTGGTCTGGCGGTGCATAAGCCGTCTGGAACACGGTAAAAAGTACTGCCCCGATTCACCTACGATCAAGGAAGAACAGCTCCATAAGGCGATAATTAGGGCGATAAACAATTACTATTCCTGCCGAAATGATATTGCAAGGATTTTAAAAGCGAATATTGGTTCGGTGCTTGAATGTCAAGGTCAGGAGGAAATTTTAGCTGCAGGAAAAAGACTTAGGGAAATCGACCAAGCAAGAAATGATTTAGTCAATTTGATAGCCTCCGGCGGCTGCGACGAGGACAAGCTTGACAGTGAATTTGAAAAGCTTTATGCGGAAGAACAGCAGTTGAGCGAACGTCTTGAAAATCTGAAATTGCAGAACAAAACTTCAGAAGGAACACAGGCGAAACTTGATGAAATTATGGATATGATAGAGCATGAAAAGTTTGAGTTGGAAACCTTTGATAATGTGCTGATACGCAAATTAATCGAGTGCATAAAAGTACTGAGTAAGACCGAAATATTGGTGATTTTCAAGGGCGGATACGAAGTTAGAACGGAAATTGAATAACGATTAAATTTACGGCTTGCGGAGAAATCTGCAGGCTGTTTTTGTTGGGAGGCGGTTATTTGGCAGGCAATTTTGATGGGATAAAGACAAGAAATTTTGGCATTGAGATAGAAATGACAGGCTTAACTCGCTGTCAGGCGGCAAAAGCGCTTTCAGGTGTTCTGGGAGGAGAGGTTGTCCATGAGGGTGGCACTTATGATAAATATACGGTTAAAGATATTAAAAGCAGGGATTGGTCTATTGTGTACGACGGAAGTATCAACTGTTACAATGCAAACGGCGACCGAGCTTCCAAATCCTACAGTGTGGAAATGAATTCTCCTGTTCTTGAATATGGGGATATTCCGCTTTTGCAGGAGGTTGTACGAGCTCTTAGAAAAGCGGGCGGAGTAACAGGTCCGAGATATTGTGCAGGCACGCATATACACATTTCGGCAGACGATTACACTCCGCAGCAGATACGCAATCTTGTAAATATTTTTGCAAGTAAGGAGGACTTTCTGTGGGACGCTTTGCAGGTTTCTTCTGCTCGTGAATCCTACTGTCACAAGATGGATAAGCAGTTCATCGAGGAAATTAACCGAAAAAAGCCTAAAGATATGGAAGAAATAAAGGGGCTTTGGTATCACGGCAGAATGAGCGAACAGTTTCAGCATTACTCAAATAGCCGATATGTTATCTGCAATCTGCACTCATTCTTTCAGCATGGTCATTACGAGATAAGGGCATACAACGGAAGTCTTCATGCAGGAGAGGTAAGAAGTCAGATAGTTCTTGCGCTTGCCATAAGCAATGCGGCAATGACTAAGAAATACTGTTCTCCGCACGTTTCGCAAAGCGATAATATGCGGTACAGCTTTCGTGTATGGCTTTTGAATCTTGGACTTATCGGAGATGAGTTCAAGAATTGCAGAACGCATTTGCTAAAACATTTGGATGGCGATATTGCATGGCGGCACCCGGAGGACGGAATCGCTGCAAGGGCAAAGCTGAAAGAAAAGCGTGAAGCTGAACGGCAAGCCGCCCGTGAGCAAGCAGTAAGCGATTTGTCGCAAAGTTCGGAGCATATCGGAAATGTACCCGATGAAATTTCAGAGCCGTCAGAAAGCGAATGTGAGGAAATTATGGAGTACGAAGATGAACAAGAAGAATCGTTTGAAATGAGTATGTAACAGGAGGTCACAATGAGTAAAAAACAGCTATATATTGCATATGGAAGCAATATAAATTTGGAGCAAATGGCATATCGATGTCCTCACTCAAAGGTTATAGGAACATCAGAAATCAAGGATTTTGAATTGGAATTCAGAGGCGTTGCGACTATCGTTCCGAATAAAGGGGCAAGCGTTCCTGTTCTGATATGGGAGCTTGACGAAAGGGATTTACCAAATCTCAACAGATACGAGGGCTATCCGAGGTTTTACAGGCAGGAAAATATGTCCTTTGAATTGAATGGGAAAGTTTGTACTGGTATGGCATATCTGATAAATTATGGGGAGCTTTCTCCGCCGAGCAGCAGATATTATAACACTATTTTACAAGGGTACAAAGAAAACGGTTTGGACGAGAGTTACCTAATTACAGCTCTGGAAAATTCACTATTTATTGAACATTCAGTAAATGATGAATTTGACGAGGATTATGATCTTGACGACGATATGCAGATGAAATTTTAAGGAGAGTGGTTGAATGAAATACAATGGTTTTTATGTGAAAATATCTCCCGATACTGATCTGCATCGGGAGGATAAGGACGGTAATGATATTCGCTGTAAAGGCTTTACTATAGAAGTTTTTGCTGATGAGTCTGAAAAGCTTGAGATTGATGTTTTTTCGGCGGCGGTGGATTTTGAACTGCTGGAAGACAGTCTTGAAGAAGTGGAACAATTTGCTAAGGATTATATTGACTGTGAGGAGAAGGAATACCGTAGAATGAGTGATGAGTTCAATGAATATTGACCGGGAGGAATAATTTTTAATCGGAATGGTCATAATTTATATTGTTTTAGATATGCATCCATTTGGTATCAGCAAGACAATTTTAGGACTATCGTTTGATAGTCCTTTTTTCATGCCCAAATCACCCACAAATACCACAAAAAGATCGGCCAGTAATCCCATTTGGGATCTACTGACCGATCTTGCTGTTTATTCACTTGCGCAAAACGTAATGCCAGCCTTAAATCAACGTTCCTTGTCCGTCAGCTCAAACCTGATACTGTGCAGGTCAAGTCCATTCTGCGCAAAGTATATCCTGAAAGTTGTGAAGCGTGAGAACATAGGCGTTTCCTTTTCCATTGAAACAGCCTTGCCGCCAGTGCCGTTGAACGTGAACGTACCCACCGCAGTTCCCATGCTGAACAGCGTCATAGGTATCTGCGCAAGCTCACTCTGTGTAGAGCTTGCCGTAACTATCACCCTGTAAATACCGAAGTTTGACAGGTCAAGAGCAAAGCTATAAGAAGTGCCTTTCTTTGTTTCAACATCACTAAGGTCAAGAGTTATGTCACGGCCTACCTTATAAAACTGTACAGGCTTGTCGTCCTCCTGCTCCTCGTCCTCTCGGTTTATCACCTTGACAGTATCTCCTATACCCTCCGCACGCTTAAGAGCATTAGTGTGAAGAAGAAATCCGCATATGTTCGCCGCATTTCTCTGAAGCTCACACCTCTCTATGCCGCCATTTTCAAGGGCAACAAGCGTGTTATCGTCATTCTTTTCTCCGTCAGGACAAACCATGTAAACATCGTTCTGCGCCCTAGCCATAGCTGCAAAATCCGTCTTGTCAGGCTCTTTTCCACGAACGTTTATGTTCGCCCACCAGTCCGTCATGGTGAAGCCCTTGAAGCCCCATTCCTCACGAAGTATCACTGTGTTAAGGTCAAAGTTTCCTGCCGTCCACAAGCCGTTTACTCTGCCGTATGTGGTCATAACAGAGGAAGCTCCTCCCTCTTTTACCGCTATCTCAAAACCCTTTAGATATATCTCCCTGAGTGCTCTTTCCGATACCACCGAGTCGATAAAATGCCTGTTTGTCTCACGGTTGTTCGCACAGAAGTGCTTTATCGTACCTGTCACCCCTGCACCAGCCATGCCCTTTAACTCAGCCGCCGCCATTTTGCCCGTAAGAAAAGGATCTTCCGAGAAATACTCAAAGTTTCTGCCGTTCAAAGGGTGTCTGTGAATGTTCATTCCAGGGCCAAGCAGACAATCCACCTTGTTAGCTGCCATTTCAAGTCCCATAAAAGTGAAAAGCTCACTTGTAAGCTCCTTGTTGAACGAAGAAGCTATCATAGTGCCGTTCGGCAGGCTGAAAGCCTTTGTGCCGCAGTCAAGTCTCATGCCCGACGGACCGTCCGAACAGCAGCCAGCAGGTATGCCAAAGCCATTGAGATTTTCCGACACTCCCCCGAACGCCGAAGCCGTACCGGCAGTTACCCTAGGGCTTCCCATGCCCTCGCCCCTTATAATGCAGGAAAGGTCATAGTCTGAAAGCTGTGCAATAAATTCGTCCATTGTGTTCTTGCCGTTCTTAACGTCCCAAAGCTTTATGCCCTTGTCACCAGTGTATGCTATCTCTTTCGGAAGCTTCTCCAAACGCCTTGCACTTTCGTCTACCTCAGATACAGGCACAGCCTCTCTGCCAATGCTGAAAGCTCCGCCCTCGCAAACAGGCTTTATCCTCTCAAAACTCTCCACAGGAGCAAGCGACTGAGTGAGCCTTTCTGTTACCAAATTCTCACCCTGCTCAAAACTGCAAGCATATTCAGCACTTCTCACGTCACTGCCCACATAGAATTTATATTCCCCTGCTTCAAGCACATAGCATGACTTGTTGCCCGTCACACCCGAATCGTCATAAGAAGCAAGCTTTGCAATATCCACTGCTATCTCAACCACCTGCTCTTCCTGTGGTACAAGCTCCCTGGTCTTTTCAAAGCCGCAAAGCACTCTAGCCGCCTTGCCGAGCCTTCCCTGCGGAGCTTCGCAGTAGACCTCTATTACCTCTTTGCCCTTGTAAGAACCGATATTTTTCACCGATACAGAAAGCTTCACAGCCCCCTCTGTTATCTCAGCCTTTTCCGTCTTTATCTCAAACCCAGTGTATGAAAGGCCAAATCCGAACGGATAAAGCACCTTGTCTTTAGCAAAAGTCTCAAAATAGCGATATCCCACATAAATATCCTCAGCGTAAATATCCCTGTTTTCCTCCCTGCCGAAATTAGCGTCCGAAGGGTAGTCCGACGCCTTGTATGCGATAGTGTCAGGAAGCTTTCCGCTTGGGCTGACCTTTCCTGTCAAAACGTCTGCCGTACCCTTTCCGCCTGTCATTCCCCCCTGCCAAACATAAAGCACAGCGTCAGGGGCAATTCTGTTTATGACGGTCATATCGATGATATTTCCCACATTGAGAAGCAAAACAACTTTCTTGAAATTCTCCCTCACCACCGTGAGCATAGCTATCTCGTCATCGCTTAGCAAATAAGAGCCTGCCTCCAGCCTGTTGTCCTGCTCCTCGCCTGCCGTCCTGCCTATTATCACAATGGCAGTTTCACAGCTTTTTGCAGTTTCTTTGACAAGCCCCTCGTCAAGTGGCATCTCTTTCTGCGACCAAGGCTCTCCGCCCCAGCCCTCGCCTAAGTCGAATGGGTTTTCCTTGTCCCATTTTCTGTATGTACCAAGAAGTTTCTCATTGACCTTTACGCCGTTATCAATAAGCCCGTCCAGAATGTTCACTACCTTAGTAACATTCACCATTCCTCCCGAGCCTGTTCCGCTTTTATAATAATGAAACTGTATGCGTCCGAAAACAGCCACCTCTTTGTCTGTATCAAGTGGCAGAGCATTATTATCATTTTTGAGCATAACGATTCCCTCAGAAACCATTTTCGCCGCAGTATCAAGATATTTGTTCCAATCAAGTATTCTTTCCATAGCTTTCACCTTTCCAAATTTTCTATTGAATTTCAAAGTGTATTATAGCACAACCCTCCCACCTATTCAATAAAGATACTATGAACAATGGGTTTACTTTTTATATAGCATATCCTGTCCTAAGGAAAAATATTGCACAATGTGTTTATTTGTGCTATAATGAGTATATATGACTGCACCGCACGCTTCTTGTTCGGTGTTCCTTATTAAAAAAATTATTGTCGGAGGGGTAAAAGTGGATAATATCGTCACTGTCGGCGGACACATAAACGCATCTATAAACTTTGCCATGCAGCAAAACTATGTCCCTGTCATAAGAAGCCTTGTAGTAAATAACAACTCAGAGGAGGCCCTTGAGAATATCAGCCTTAAAATAACCTTTGAGCCTGAGTTTGCAAAGGAATTTACATATCATATCGGCTCTATACCCGCAAAAAGTTCTGCCGAGATATCCCCCGTGAGGATATCTACCAACACAGATCTTCTTTTCTCTCTTACAGAAAAAATGGTGGGCAATATCACCATTGAGGTGCTTCAAAATGGTGAAAATATCTTCACCTATCAGAACACTATAGAGCTTCTCGCCTGCGATCAGTGGAGCGGTTTGAACATAATGCCTGAGATGATAGCCGCATTTGTTACGCCAAATCACCCTGCGCTCTCCCCAGTTATTCATGAAGCTTCCACGTTCCTGAAAAAGTGGAAAGGCGACCCCTCTTTCACAGGCTATCAGACCAACAACCCAAACAACGTGAAGCTTCAAATGGCAGCAATTTTTGCCGCCCTCGTCCAGCAGAAAATAGTCTACAACGATCCCCCTGCAAGCTATGAGGTCATAGGTCAGAGGATACGCCTGCCGCATAAGGTTTTGGAGCAAAAAATGGGCACTTGTCTTGACCTTGCGGTGCTTTATGCCGCCTGCCTTGAAGCGGTGGGACTTCACCCTCTGCTGTTTTTCATGACAGGTCACGCATTCTGCGGCTGTTGGCTTGAAAACGAAACTTTCGCAGATTGTTGCGTTGACGATGTTTCCGCCATCGAAAAGCGCATTGCAGAAAATGCCGAAGAAATGCTCCTTGTGGAGTGTACAGACTTTGTTGACAGCAATGTTCACGATGTCGAGCGTTTCGACCATGCCATGAAACACGGCAAAGACCATATAAGCAACATGGAATTCCAATGCGTCATAGACATTATCCGCACCCGTGGAAGTGGCATAAGACCTATCCCTCTGCGTCCCGAGCAAACCTATTCAGGTATGCAGCTTGCCGAAGAATCCGACAAGCCAAAAGAGATTCTCGCCCCCTCCGAGCTTAACAGCTCGCTTCTTGGCAAAGTGGCAGAGGGCAACGATAAGCCCGTCACAAAAATGCGCATATGGGAAAGAAAGCTTCTTGATTTCAGCCTGCGAAATTCTCTTTTGAACTTCCGTGTCACAAAGAACACCATGCAGCTTATGACCGCCGACCTTGGAAAGCTTGAGGACGAGCTTGCAAGCGGAAGTGACTTCCGTATCATGGAAATACCTACCGAGTGGACAGTTTCCACTCGTGACGCAAAAATATTCGCTATTGAGAACGAAAAGGACCTTGTGACAAATATCGCCGAGAACGAGTTCAAAAACAACCGCATAAGAACGTTCCTTAATGAAGCCGACCTTGACACTGCCCTTAAAAGCCTCTACCGCTCCGCAAAGGTGAGCATGGAGGAAAACGGCAGCAACACCCTTTTCCTCGCTCTGGGACTTCTCCGCTGGTATGAAAGCGACCTTTCCGAAAAGCCACGCTATGCCCCTTTGGTGCTTATCCCTATAGATATCGTCCGCAACACACGCAATAAGGGCTATATAATAAGGAGCAGACAGGAAGAAACTCAGATAAACGTCACGCTTCTTGAATATCTCCGCCAAGACCATGGCATAAGTATCACAGGTCTTGACCCTCTACCACTTGACGAACATGGCATTGACCTGCCCCTTGTTTTCAATACTATCCGTCAGGCTGTCATGGGCAAAAAGCGTTGGAACATCGAGGAATATGCCTTTATCGGTCTGTTCTCGTTCAGCCAGTTCGTAATGTGGAACGACCTGCGCAACCGCTCAGAGGAGATAAGTCAAAACAAGGTGGTGTCCAGCCTTATGGCTGGTTCTCTCACCTATGCCCCCGAGGATATAAGCATAACCCCTGAGAATATAGATTCCGACCTTGACCTTGAAAACATGGCAGTGCCAATGAGTGCAGACTCCTCACAGCTTGCCGCCATTGCCGCAGCAGGAAGCGGACAAAGCTTTGTTCTTCACGGTCCTCCGGGAACAGGAAAATCTCAGACTATCACAAATATGATAGCAAACGCACTCTATAATGATAAAAGCGTGCTGTTCGTCGCAGAAAAAATGGCAGCCCTCAACGTGGTGCAGAAACGTCTTGCAAACCTAGGGCTTGACCCGTTCTGCCTTGAACTCCACTCAAATAAAACAAACAAGACCACTGTCCTTGCAGAGCTTGACAAAGCCCTTGAAGTGGGCAAAATAAAATCTCCCGAGGAGTATTCAGCCGAAGCCGCAAGGCTCAAAGCTCAGAAAGCCCAGCTCAACGATACCATAACCGCACTTCACGAAAAGCGTAACTGTGGTGTGACCCTTTATGAAGCTATATCAGCCTATGAGCGCAGTATATCCGAAAAAGACAAAATATCAGTTTCAAAAGATATCTTCGCAAACCTGGCAAAAGAAACTCTCGACCGCTTCAGCAACCTTGTGCATAGATATTCAATAGCCATAGCCGAAACAGGCGACTTTGCCAACTTCCCACTTAAAGATATCGGCATTACATCATATTCTATGGAACAGCGTGACAAGTTCCACACCGAAGCCGCCGACCTTGCCCAAAAAGCCACCGCTTCCTCTCAGTGCGCACAAACTCTCGCACAGGCTTATAGCTACAGCGGCGACCTTGACAAGACAGCAGTAAAAATGCTTTCCCACATATACAAAGCTTCCACTGCTGACGGTGAACTTCTTGACGGACTTCTCTGCGCACCTCACTATGATATCACCCTGCAAAAGATCAAAGATACTCTTGCCATAGGAAAAGAGTATACCGCTCTCTGCACCGATATCCTCAGCCATTTTGAAAAAAGCATTTTTGACCTTCCTGCGTCAGAATCGAAAATGCTCTATAAGCAGGCAGAGCAAAGCTGGTTTTTGCCAAAAGCCATAAAGCTTGGAAAGCTCACAAAGGGAATAAAGCTCCACGCCAAAGACCCTGCTTCCGTTACAAAAGCAAACCTTGGTGAAATTCTCGATAAGCTTTGCACCATAAGCGAAAAGAAAGACTTCCTGCGAAGCCTGCCGTCAGATGTAACAGCGCTTCTCACAGGTATTTACATGAACGAGCAGACCGATTGGAATGTCCTTGAAAAAGCCGTTTCAAAAACCGACAGCATTATGAATGCCATTAAGCAGAAAGCGGGTGCTGACCTTGCACAAATGGCTCAGACTATCGGAAAAGCAAACTGCACTTCTGAAGGACAGGCTCTCTCCTCGTTCCTTGAAAAGCTTTCAGCCTTTGAGGACAACTTCTCAGCCAACATGACCGCCATAGAAGCAAGTGCAGATTGGCTTGGCTTATCTGCAGAAAAGCTTAATACCTATGCCGAAAACGCCGATAAGCTTAGATACGCCGCCCAGTTCAACAGCGTTGACAAAGAGCTTTCAGACAACGGACTTTCAGGTGTCAGCGAAAGCTACCGCACAGGCAATGTTGACAGCGAAAACGTAGAAAAAGCATTCTCCTGCACGCTAAATTATCAGCTTGCACTTATGATAATAAACAGCGATAAACGTCTTAGCCAGTTCAGCAGTAACAGTGCAAACGACCTTATCACACAGTTCAAAGACACTCTCGATAAATTCTCACGCCTGACTATACAGGAGCTTTTGGCTCGTCTTTCCGCAAAAATACCTGCCCAAGGCTCAGCCTGCGCTTCCACCTCTGAAATGGGCATACTCAAACGTGCCATAAAGAGCAACGGCAGAATGATGTCACTTAGAAGCCTTTTCGATAAGATACCAAATCTTCTCCGCAAGCTCTGCCCTTGTATGCTCATGAGCCCCATATCAGTTGCACAGTATATAGACCCGTCATTCCCGAAATTCGACCTTGTTATCTTTGACGAAGCTTCACAGCTGCCAACAGCCGAAGCCGCAGGCACTATCGCAAGGGGCGAGAACGTTGTTATTGTGGGCGACCCTAAACAGCTCCCACCAACAAACTTCTTCTCCTCAAATCGGATAGACGAAGAAAACAGCGAAAAAGAAGACCTTGAAAGCCTCCTTGACGATTGCCTTGCTATCTCGATGCCGCAGCAGTATCTCAAATGGCATTATCGTTCACGCCACGAGAGCCTTATTGCCTACAGCAACATGAAATACTATGACAATAAGCTTCTCACATTCCCGTCCCATAACGACCTCATTTCAAAGGTCAGCATTATCCACCCCGAGGGTCACTATGACAAGGGCAGAACAAAGCAGAACAAGGCGGAAGCAAGAGCCGTTGTTG
>OHLH01000680.1_pt1 | contig 21415 bp, 14 predicted proteins | sample 1569061 | NCBI WGS metagenome assembly OHLH01 (sample SAMEA3879603, study PRJEB24766) | human gut metagenome | biome: human-associated habitat; feature: feces | place: USA | collected 1985/1987
ATCAGCAGCAGACCGAACAGGATGGTCAGAGCAACGGCCAGCATGTTGGCAAAGCGGTGCATCCTTTCCGGGAACAGCTTGTGGAGAAATGCTTCAATCCAGTTGCACACCGGCTTGAGCAGATAGGCAATGACACTGCCGTAGATAAAGGGCATCAGGATGCCGGTCAGGGTTGAAACGGCGTTGCCGAAGCCCTGAAAGCGGTAGATCAGGAAAAAGAAGAGGATGCTCAGGCTGATCGCGCCAAAGCCTGCGAACATTCCGTAGAGATAGGGTTTGATATGCGGTTTTTTGTCCATCATGTCATAGAAACTCCATTCCTGCCGCAGACAGCAGGATTCCCTGCGGCAATGTCAGCGCTTGTTGCTCCTGCGCCAGATGTGCAGCTTTTCGGCTTCGGCGATCAGCTCGTCCCGGAAATCGGGGTGTGCCACACTGATCAGTGCTTCTGCCTTTTCCCAGCTGGTCAGTCCCTTCAGGTTCACACAGCCGTACTCGGTGCACAGGTAGTGCACGTTTGCGCGGGTGTCGGTGACGATGCTGCCGTTTTCCAGGGTAGGACGGATGCGGCTCTCCAGCTTGCCGGTCTTTTTATTCATAAAGGTAGAGGACAGGCAGATGAAGCTCTTGCCGCCGTTGGAAAGGTATGCGCCCAGAACAAAGTCCAGCTGACCGCCTGCACCGGAAATGTGCTTGATGCCTGCACTCTCCGCGTTCACCTGACCGAACAGGTCAATGTCCACCGCGTTGTTGATGGAGATGAAGTTGTCGATGGCGGAGATGCTGCGGATGTCGTTGGTGTACTCCACGGGAGCGGCCATGCACTCCGGGTTGTTGTTCAGGTAATCGTACATCTTCTGGGTACCTGCACCAAAGGCATAGACCTGACGGCCCTTATCCAGATTCTTGTGGCGGCCGGTGATCTTACCTGCCTTTGCAATATCCACAAAGGCATCCACATACATCTCGGTGTGCACGCCCAGATCCTTCAGGTCGCTCTGCGCGATCAGGTTGCCGATGGCGTTGGGCATACCGCCGATGCCCAGCTGCAGGCAGGCACCGTCGGGGATCTGCGGGACGATGAGGTTTGCCACCTTCAGATCGACCTCAGTGGCGGCACCGGCAGCGGCCATCTGGCCGATGGGCGGGTTGCTGCCCTCCACAACACCGGCAACCTGGGAGATGTGCACCCAGTTCTCGGTGCCGCCCAGGCATTTGGGCATGTTCCGGTTGACCTCAACGATGATCTTTTTGGCCTTATCGCAGACGGCACCCAGGTGGGAAGCACAGGGGCCAAAGTTGAAATAGCCGTGCTCGTCCATGGGGGTCACCTGGAACACCGCCACATCCACGGGGTCAGAGCTGTCGCGATAGTAGCGGGGCAGTTCAGAGTAGCGGATGGGGGAGTAGAAGGAGAAGCCCTGGGCAATGGCCTTGCGCTCAATGCCGCCCATGTGCCAGCTGTTCCAGGTCATGTGGGCAGCGGGGTCGTCGATCTGGAAGATCTCCGGCACCCACATCAGGATGCCGCCCCGGAAGTTGACTCCTTCCAACTCCGGCAGGCGTTTTGCCAGCTCGGCGTCCACGGCCACAGGGGTGTTCACAGCCCAGCCGTAATCCACCCAGTCGCCGCTTTTGACCAGAGCGGCAGCCTGCGCAGCAGTCATAAGCTTCTGTGCGTACAGTTCCTTGCAATCCATTATAAACCATCCTCTCTTAAAATACATAAAAGAATTGTAAACAATTCTGTGCGGACAAATTATGCAGCCGTTTTACGCCTGTTTTGCGGAATGCACACCGTTTTGCCACATCTGTATGGTAACCTTATAAACAAGGCAGCAGTGTGTGCTCCGCTCTGCGCAGAACAGCTCAACTTAGTTATAACATTAACAAAGTGTAGAATCAATAGTTTTGGCTAAAAAACAGCCAGTATAGCAGAATGAACAGTTTTCTTAGCTTTATGTGGGGATTGTTTGGTACGCAAAAAACAAAAAAGTTGAGAAAAAGACTTGATAAAATTTTGACGATGTGCTTTACTAATAGCGTGGGAAGCAACTGCGGAGCAGTGCGGGATGATTCGTTTAAAATTTAACGATAAAACGCACCGCAGCAGTTTCAGGTTGCACCCAAGGCTGGAAAGTGCTATCATGGCAGAACCACATCGCGCTTAGTAATTACAGCGCACAAGGAGGACACTGACCGATGGCAACAGCAGTTTATCCCGGGTCGTTCGATCCGGTCACCAAGGGACACCTTGATATCATCAAACGCGCAGCAAAGATCAACGACCACCTCATTGTGGCGGTGCTGATCAACAGCGCCAAGCATCCGCTGTTCACAGTGGAAGAGCGGGTGGCTATGCTACAGGAATGCTGCAAGAACATCCCCAACGTGACCGTGGAAAGTTTCGACGGCCTGACCGTGGAGTTCGCAAAAAAGCGTCACGCATCCGTAATGGTGCGCGGGCTGCGGGCAGTAACGGACTTTGAAAACGAGATCCAGCTTGCGCAGACCAACCACGCACTGATGCCCGGCATCGAGACCATGTTCCTTGCCACCAGCATCAAATGGAGTTATCTTTCCTCCACCATCGTAAAGGAAGCGGCGTACTACGGCAGTGACATCAGCAAGTTCGTCACACCCAATGTGGAAAAAGCCGTCAGCGAAAAATACGCACAGCTCCGGGAGAGGGAAAAATCTGATACCGCAAAAATGCCGCAGGGCGTTTTGATAAATGGGTAACCGATAAGTAACACACATACACAATTCAGGAGGCTATTCACATGAAAAAGATCGTTATCGCATCTGCATGCCGCACCGCTATCGGCAAGTTCGGTGGCACTCTGGCCAACGTTCCCGCTGTTGAGCTGGGCTCCATCGTTATCAAGGAAGCTCTGAACCGTGCAAACGTCAAGCCCGAGCAGGTCGATCATGTTTACATGGGCTGCGTCATTCAGGCTGGTCTGGGCCAGAACGTCGCTCGTCAGGCTTCCCTGAAGGCTGGCCTGCCCATCGAGACCCCCGCTGTCACCGTCAACGTGGTCTGCGGCTCTGGTCTGAACTGCGTGAACATGGCTGCTCAGATGATCGAGGCAGGCGATGCTGATATCGTTGTTGCAGGCGGCATGGAGAACATGGACATGGCTCCCTTTGCAATGATGAAGGGCCGTTACGGCTACCGCATGGGCGCTCCCATGGGCAAGAGCGAGATCGTGGATACCATGGTCAACGATGCACTGTGGGATGCCTGCGGCTTCAACAAGCACATGGGCATGACCGCTGAGAACGTTTGCACCAACGAGACCTACCAGAAGAAGTACGGCTACAGCCCCATCACCCGCGAGATGCTGGACGAGTTCTCATACAACAGCCAGCTGAAGGCTGACAAGGCCATCAAGGACGGCGCCTTCAAGGACGAGATCGTTCCTGTTGTCATCAAGGGCAAGAAGGGCGACACCGTGTTCGATACCGATGAGGGCCCCCGTCTGAGCGCTCCCGAGGTTCTGGCAAAGCTGAAGCCCGCCTTCACCAAAGACGGCATCGTCACCGCTGGTAACTCTTCCGCCATCAACGACGGCGCTGCTGCTCTGGTCGTCATGAGCGAGGAGAAGGCTAAGGAGCTGGGCGTGAAGCCTCTGGCAACCTGGGTCGCCGGTGCTCTGGCAGGCGTTGAGCCCGAGGTCATGGGTCTGGGCCCCATCGCTGCTACCAAGAAGGTCATGGCCAAGACCGGCATGACCGTTGCTGATATGGATCTGGTCGAGGCCAACGAGGCATTCGCAGCACAGTCCATCGCTGTCGGCGAGGCTCTGGGCTTTGATAAGGACAAGCTGAACGTCAACGGCGGCGCAATCGCTCTGGGTCACCCGGTCGGCGCTTCCGGCGCTCGTATTCTGGTCACCCTGCTGTACGCTATGAAGCACCGTGGCGCTCACAAGGGTCTGGCTACCCTGTGCATCGGCGGCGGCATGGGCTGCGCTACCATCGTTGAGATGGACTAAGCACTCTTTCTCTGAATCCTGACTGAACCACAGACCCGGAGCGCCGGAGGGAACCGGAGAGCTCTCCCGCGTTCCGGGGGCTGTTTTGAAAAAACTGAACTGTATGAAATGGAGGTTTTCACAATGGCATTTGTAAAAACCGAGGTGCAGGGCGCTGTTGAGATCATTACCATCGACCGTCCCAAGGCACTGAACGCCCTGAACCCCGAGGTTCTGGCTGACCTGAAGGCTGCTTTTGAGGCAGTCGATCAGGAGACTGTCCGCTGCATCGTTCTGACCGGCGAAGGCGACAAGAGCTTCGTTGCTGGTGCTGATATCGGTTCTATGAGCACCATGACTAAGGCAGAAGGCGAGGCCTTCGGCAAGCTGGGCAATGATGTGTTCCTGATGATCGAGCATTTCCCCATCCCCGTCATCGCAGCCGTCAACGGCTTTGCACTGGGCGGCGGCAACGAGCTGGCTATGAGCTGCGATTTCCGCATCTGCTCTGACAACGCTGTGTTCGGTCAGCCGGAAGTCGGTCTGGGCATCACCCCGGGCTTCGGCGGCACCCAGCGTCTGGCACGTCTGGTCGGCATGGGCATGGCAAAGCAGCTGGTCTACTCTGCTCTGAACATCAAGGCTGACGAGGCTTACCGCATCGGTCTGGTCAACGCCGTGTATCCGCAGGCTGAGCTGATGGAGAATGTCCTGAAGCTGGCCGGCAAGATCGCAAAGAACGCTCCCATTGCTGTGCGCAACTGCAAGAAGGCAATGAACGACGGCATCAGCCTGCCCATCGAGAAGGCTGTTGAGGTCGAGGAGAAGCTGTTCGGCGATTGCTTCGAGACCCACGACCAGCAGGAGGGCATGGCCTGCTTCCTGTCCCGTGAGAAACCGAAGCCCAAGGCAGTGTTCACCAACAACTAATCCATTACATAATTTTTGATATTAAAGGAGAGATTTCCTATGAAGATCGGTGTTATCGGCGCTGGCACTATGGGCCAGGGCATCGCAAAGGCATTTGCACAGGTTGAGGGCAACACCGTTGCTCTGTGCGACATCAAGCAGGAGTGGGCTGAGAACGGCCTGGCAAAGATCAAGAAGGGCTACGAGAAGCTGGTTGCTAAGGGCAAGATCCCCCAGGAAAAGGCTGACGCGATCGTTGCAGCCATCACCCCGGGCCTGAAGGAAAATCTGTGCGCAGACTGCGACCTGATCGTTGAGGCTGCTTTTGAGGATATGAAGGTCAAGCAGACCACTTTCGGCGAGCTGGATAAGATCTGCAAGCCCGAGTGCGTCTTCGCTTCCAACACTTCTTCTCTGTCCATTACCGAGATCGGCAAGGGTCTGTCTCGTCCCCTGATCGGTATGCACTTCTTCAACCCCGCAGACCGTATGAAGCTGATCGAGGTCATCGCCGGCTGCAACACTCCCGCCGAGACCGTTGAGAAGATCAAGGAGATCTCCGTTGCCATCGGCAAGAGCCCCGTTCAGGTCAACGAGGCTGCCGGCTTTGTGGTCAACCGCATCCTGATCCCCATGATCAACGAGGCTGCCTTCATCAAGATGGAGGGTGTTTCCGATATCGCAGGCATCGACACCGCTATGAAGCTGGGTGCCAACCACCCCATGGGACCCCTGGAGCTGGGCGACTTCATCGGCCTGGATATCTGCCTGGCCATCATGGATGTCCTGTACCATGAGACCGGCGACAGCAAGTATCGCGCCTGCCCGCTGATCCGCAAGATGGTCCGCGGCGGCAACCTGGGCTGCAAGACCGGCAAGGGCTTCTACGTTTACAACGCAGACCGCACCAAGACTCCTGTTGACCAGCTGTAATTTCTGATAAACATTTCTCCTGGCCGTGGGGAAAGCGGTCAGGAGGAATTTGTTTGCAACCGGGTAGGGAAGAACCCCGACCCCGGGAGATAAAAAACACCCGTTAGGAGGATATAGCGATGGATTTTACTCTGTCCAAGCAGCAGCAGATGGTGCAGAAAATGTACCGCGAGTTTGCTGAGAACGAAGTCAAGCCTCTGGCAAAGAAGGTTGACGCAGAGGAATACTTCCCCAAGGAGACCGTCGAAAAGATGGGCAAGCTGGGCATGATGGGCATCTATTTCCCGACTGAGGTCGGCGGTGCAGGCGGCGATGTGCTGTCCTACGTCATGGCCGTGGAGGAGTTGAGCAAGGTCTGCGGCACCACCGGTGTCATCGTCTCTGCTCACACCAGCCTGTGCGCTGCTCCCATTTACGAGAACGGCACCCCCGAGCAGAAGGCTAAGTACCTGCCGAAGCTGTGCAGCGGCGAGTGGCTGGGCGCTTTCGGCCTGACCGAGCCGGGCGCTGGTACCGATGCACAGGGTCAGCAGACCATTGCCAAGGAAGATGGCGATTACTGGGTGCTGAACGGCTCCAAGATCTTCATCACCAACGCCGGCTTTGCTGATGTGTTCATCGTCATTGCCGTTACCGATAACGTGCTGGATAAGCGCGGCCGTCCCACCAAGCTCTGCTCCGCCTTCATCGTGGAGCGCACCGACCCGGGCTTCTCTGTTGGTAAGGCAGAGGACAAGATGGGTATCCGCGGTTCTTCTACCTGTGAGCTGATCTTTGAGGATTGCCGCATCCCGAAGGATCGTATGCTGGGCGTGCGCGGCAAGGGCTTCCAGCTGGCTATGGCTACGCTGGACGGTGGCCGTATCGGAATCGCTTCTCAGGCTCTGGGCATTGCCGAGGGCGCTCTGGAGGAGACCATTGCTTACGTCAAGGAGCGCAAGCAGTTCGGTCGTGCCATCGCCGCTTTCCAGAACACCCAGTTCGAGCTGGCTGAGATGAAGGCTCGTGTTGAGGCTGCTAAGTATCTGGTTTATGCTGCCGCTCTGAAGAAGCAGCAGGCTATGGATGGCGCAAAGGTTCGTTACAGCGTCGAGGCTGCACAGGCTAAGCTGATCGCGGCCCGCACCGCAAGCGATGTGACCCGCCGCTGCCTGCAGCTGTTCGGCGGTTACGGCTACACCCGTGACTACCCCATCGAGCGCATGATGCGTGATGCCAAGATCACTGAGATCTACGAGGGCACCAGCGAAGTGCAGATGATGGTCATTTCCGGCGCGCTGCTGAAGTAAGGGAGGCAAGAGTTACAATGAAAGCAATTGTTTGTGTAAAGCAGGTTCCTGATACCTCCGGCAAGGTGTCCGTCAAGCCCGATGGCACTCTGGATCGTGCATCCATGGCAACCATCACCAACCCCGATGACCTGAACGCTCTGGAGGCTGCTCTGAAGCTCAAGGACGCTACCGGCTGCGAAGTCGTTGTCATCACCATGGGTCCTCCTCCGGCCGAGGGAATGCTGCGTGAGCTGCTGGCCCGCGGCGCGGACAAGGCTGTTCTGGTCTCCGGCCGTGAGTTCGGCGGTTCCGATACCTTTGCAACCAGCCAGATCCTGGCTGCTGCTGTCAACAAGATCGGCGTTGGCCCCGAGGACGTTGTGTTCTGCGGCCGTCAGGCAATCGATGGTGATACCGCACAGGTCGGCCCTCAGATCGCTGAAAAGCTGCATCTGCCCCAGGTTACCTATGTGGCTGACATCCAGAAGGATGGCAACACCCTGACCGTGAAGCGTATGCTGGAAGACGGCTACATGATGGTCAAGGTGCAGACTCCCTGCCTGCTGACCTGCATCAAGGAGCTGAACGACCCCCGCTACATGAGCGTGAACGGTATCTTTACCTGCTATGATAAGCCCATGGAAGTGTTCGACTACAACGCACTGAAGGACGATCCGCTGATCGAGGTGGACACCATTGGCCTGAAGGGTTCTCCGACGAACGTCTTTAAGTCCTTCACTCCTCCGCAGAAGGGCGCAGGCACCATGCTGCAGGGCGACGATGTTGCCGCCCAGCTGGCTGGCATCCTGGCCAAGAAGCACCTGATCTGATGAAAGGAGCATAGGATTACAATGGCTGATTTTAACGAATACAAAGGCGTATGGGTCTTTTGCGAGCAGCGCCAGGGCGCACTGATGTCCACTGACTTCGAGCTGGTTAGCGAGGCCCGTAAGCTGGCCGACGAGCTGGGCTGCGAGGTCACCGGCCTGCTGCTGGGTGACAACGTTGAGGGCATTGCCAAGGAACTGGGCGGCTACGGTGCCGACAAGGTTCTGGTCTGCGACAGCCCCCTGCTGAAGGATTACACTACCGACGCATACGCAAAGGTCGTGTGCGATATGGTCAACGAGTACAAGCCTGAGGTGCTGCTGATCGGCGCTACCAACATTGGCCGTGACCTCGGCCCCCGCTGCGCAGCCCGTCTGCACACCGGCCTGACCGCCGACGCTACCCATCTGGATATCGATACTGCAAAGTACATCGACTTCCTGAAGGAGAGCTCCACCATCGACCTGTCCAAGCAGAAGTTCGATATGGAAGACCGCAACCTGAAGATGACCCGTCCCGCATTCGGCGGCCATCTGATGGCTACCATCATCTGCCCCCGCTTCCGTCCCCAGATGTCCACCGTGCGTCCCGGCGTTATGAAGAAGGCTCCCTTCGATCAGGCCAAGGCTGATGCCTGCCAGATCGTCAAGCCCGCCTTCAGCCTGACCGCTGAGGACATCAAGACCGAAGTGCTGAGCGTGGAGAAGGCCGCTGAGAAGCTGGTCGACCTGATCGGCGCAGATGTCATTGTCTCCGTTGGTCGTGGCATCAGCAAGGATGTCAACAAGGGCATCGAGCTGGCCGAGCAGCTGGCAGCCGCTCTGGGCGGCGGTGTCGTGGGCGCTTCCCGTGCCGTCACCGATGCAGGCTGGATGACCGCTGACCATCAGGTCGGTCAGACCGGCAAGACTGTGCACCCCAAGATCTATGTGGCTCTGGGTATCTCTGGTGCTATCCAGCACACCGCCGGTATGCAGGATTCTGAGTGCATCATCGCTGTCAACAAGAACGAGGGTGCTCCCATCTTCGGCGTTGCTGACTACGGCATCGTGGGCGATCTGTTCAAGGTCGTGCCTGAGCTGATCAAGCAGATCGAGGCAGCAAAGGCTGCTCTGTGATCGCCTGTTCCTGAGCATTGTTCAATAGCATAGCCTGAATTGTGAGAGGCCGTTGCACATTTTTGTGCAGCGGCCTCTTTTTTGTGTTTTTTATAAAGGAGCTGTTGTGCCAGCCACTGCACAGCAGCTCCGATTTGCTCCACAGGAAAGGAACGCAGAAGGGAACACAGCGAAGCGCCACAAAAACGTACACAGAAACCACGATATGCAAAGCGGTGCATATAAATACAGCGATATACAAAACGAAACGCACCGAAGTGTCCCAAAAAGTGTGCGGAAGCTGTTGCACTTGACTTGTTTTGGCGAGAAGCGCAACACAACTGTAACGTTTTCGGACTCTTTGTTACGCTTGAGTTGCGATAAAAAGGCGAGAATTTTTTAAAAAATCTGTATTTTTTCTGCAAATCAAGCTCTAAACCTCTTGACGTCTGTATGGCTTTGTGATACTCTTGTTGCACAAGAGTTGCGGATGTGATACGACAGAGTTGCAAACGAGTTGCAATATCCAAGATCACACTGCATAAGGCAACAGACCGGAGGCAATTTTATGAAGCGTGCAATGAATACCGTGAAGAATATCGCAGCAGCTGCAATGACGCTGGCTGTGTTTTTTGGCTTTGCAGGCTTCAAGCCCGTCACCGCAAACGCTGCACAGGCTGCCATGCCTGCCACCGCTTCTGTGGAAGAAGAGAACTCCTACTTTGAGGAAGACGCTTACCAGCGCAGCTTCCTGACCCTGATCAATAACGAGCGTGCACAGGCTGGTCTGGCTCCTGTTGCTCTGGGCGACAGCAACCACAACGCCGCTGCAATGGAGCGTGCCGAAGAGCTGGCAGTTTCTTACTCCTACGTTCGTCCCAACGGTCAGCGCGATTTCACCGTTCTGGCAGAGAACGGCATCAGCGATGTCTCCATCGGCGAGAACTACATGGCCGGCTGCTCCACCCCTGATTCCGCAATGGATCAGTGGATGGCTACCGACTTCACCCGTGAGCGTATCCTGAACGCCGATGCTACCACCGTGAGCGTTGGCTACTATGAGGGCGGCGTTTACAATAACTACTGGGTGCTGATCTTCTCTTACCCCGAAAATTCTCACACCGAGGATTACCGTCAGGAAGTTCTGAATCTGGTCAATGCCCAGCGCGCAAAGTATGGTCTGACTGCTCTGAAAATGGGCGATGACGCTTTGACCGCCGCTGCACAGACCCGCGCCGAGGAGATCGCCGTTGTGAACTCCCACGTCCGTCCCGATGGCTCTAAGTGCTTCACCGTCCTGAAGGACTATGGCGTCACCGATACCCCCACCGGCGAGAATGCCGCATGGGGCAGCGTCTCTCCTGAAGAGGTCGTCAACGCATGGATGAACTCCGAAGGCCATCGTGCCAATATCCTGAACCCTGAGGCTCGCAAGATGAGTGTTGGTTACTACTACAACAGCAACAGCACTTGGGGCCATCAGTGGATCCAGATCTTTACCAAGTGATTAACTGCTTTCTTCTTATAAAAAGACTGGCGGGGCCGCAAGGCTTCGTCAGTCTTTTTATTTGCGCCCGTTTGTGTTATACTTATTCTGAGTTATTATCAGGAGGATCTAACGTGGAGGATTACCGCACCGTCCGGGGCACGGCCACCGGTGAATACGAAGAGAAAAAGAGCCGCTTTATCGCACAGCTTTCCTTTGCTGACAGTGAGGAAGCCGCTGTGGCCTTTCTGGAGCAGGTGCGGGCGGCTAACCGCACCGCGCGGCACAACGTTTACGCTTACCGCCTGCGGGCGGGCAACCGCGAGCGCTATTCCGATGACGGCGAGCCGGCCAAGACCGCCGGTACGCCCGCGCTGGAAGTGTTGCAGCACAGCGGCCTGACAGACCTGATCGTGGTGGTCACCCGTTACTTTGGCGGGGTGCTGCTGGGCACCGGCGGCTTGGTGCGCGCTTACACTACCGCCACTGCCCGTGCGCTGGAAAACGCCGAGGTGGTCACTGTGCGCAGCGTGGTGGAATTACAAGTGACAGTGGACTACGCCCTTTACGAGCGTGCATCTCTGCTCATTGACGCCGCCGGGGCAAAGCAGGCACCGCCGGAGTTTACAGACCGGGTCACCCTGCGCTGGCAGATGCCGGAGCATACCGAAGCCCCGCTGCTGGAGCAGCTGCGAGAACTGACCCGGGGCAGCGCTCAGGTAACGGTGTCTGACCCGTTCTACGCACCATTTTAAAAAACAAAGTCTTTTTTGCAAACCGACACGGAACTTCCCCCTTCGACATGGCCGATGTGTTACAATTGCCGTAGCGCAGCAATTGGGATCGGCTGTGCGCAGAGGGGAGGGGAGAAGCCCGAAAAACAAAAGGAGGATCTGTATGGATGTGCGTCGGAGAACCGAGGAGATCGAACACCTTACCTTTGCACCGTGGGCGACCTTCAGCGATGCAAGCCGTGGCCGCGCCGTACCGGAGCCGCAGGACCCGCTGCGCCCGGTGTTCCAGCGGGATCGCGACCGGGTGCTGCACTGCAAGGCCTTCCGGCGTCTCAAGCAGAAAACGCAGGTGTTCCTTTCGCCGGAAGGTGACCTGTACCGCACCCGGTTGACCCATACGCTGGAAGTTTCGCAGATCGCCCGCACCATCGCACGCGGTCTGCGCCTGAACGAGGATCTGACCGAGGCCATCAGCCTTGCGCATGATCTGGGGCACACTCCCTTTGGACACGCAGGCGAAAAGGCACTGAACGCTCTCTGCCCGGACGGCTTCCACCATTATATGCAAAGCCTGCGTGTGGTAGACCGGCTGGAAAAGGACGGCGAGGGCCTTAACCTGACATGGGAGGTGCGCAACGGCATCGTTACCCACACCAAGGGCACATGGGCGGCCACTCCGGAAGGGCGCATCGTGCGCTTGGCAGATCAGATCGCCTTTGTCAACCACGATATTGAGGACGCCGTGCGCGCCGGTGTGCTGGACGCTGCCACCCTGCCCAAGGACTGCACGGCAGTGCTGGGGCAGACTAAGTCCGCCCGCATCACCACTATGATCAACAGCATCCTCACCCACAGCGAGGAAGATGTCCGCATGGGCACCGAGGAATACGAGGCTTTTCTCGCTTTGCGGGATTTCATGTACGCCACCGTGTATGTGGACAAAAACGCCAAGCGCGAGGAGCAGAAGGTGGACAAGCTTATCGCGGAACTGTACGAGTACTACCTGACCCATGTGGATCAGATGTCCAACTTTTATGTGCAGCTGGCCTATCAGGAGGGACGGGAACGCGCCGTCACCGACTATATCAGCGGTATGAGCGACGAGTTTGCCATCCGCACCTTTGAAGAACTGTTCGTGCCCCAGAAATGGCACGTCCTTTAAAACTGGAGAGGTCGTTTAAAACAACATGATCCCACATGAATACATCGAGGAACTTACCCGCCGCACCGACATCGTGGAACTGGTGGGCAGCTATGTGCAGCTCAAGCGCAAGGGACGGCTGTACGGCGGTCTGTGCCCCTTTCACAGCGAAAAAACGCCGTCCTTCTATGTGTACCCTGACACTCAAAGCTTTTACTGCTTCGGCTGTCAGGCAGCCGGAGATGCCATCAGCTTTGTCAAAAAGATCAACAATATCAGCAGCGGCGAAGCTATCAAGATGCTGGCTTCCCGCGCCGGTATGCCGGAGCCGCAGGAGGACGACAAGACCGGACGTCTGCGCAGCCGGGTGCTTTCCATGAATAAGGAGGCCGCCCGCTTCTTCCACGCCTGCCTGAACTCTACCGTGGAGGAGGCACGGCAGGCGCGCGCTTACTGGCGGCGGCGCGGGCTGGACGATAAGACCATCGTCCGGTTCGGGCTGGGCTATGCCCCCAACGATGGGCAGGCACTGTACCAGTACCTGCGGGATAAGGGCTACAACCAGCAGGAACTGGACGCCAGCGGCTTGTTCAAACGCAGCCAGTCCGGGCGCATCTACTGTCTGTTCTGGAAGCGTGTCATGACCCCTATCTTTGACCTGCGCGGCAATATCATTGCCTTTGGCGGGCGCGTGATGGATGACTCCAAGCCCAAATACGTCAACAGCCCGGAAACGCTGGTCTACCACAAATCCGAGACGGTGTTTGCCATGCAGATTGCAAAGCGCAGCGCCTCCCGGCGGTTCGTGCTGTGCGAGGGCTACATGGATGTCATCAGTATGCAGCAGGCGGGCATCGATACCGCCGTCTGCGCCTGCGGCACTGCCCTGACCCCCGGACAGGTGCGCATCATCAGCGAATATGCCGATGAGGTCATTCTGAGCTATGATTCGGACGAGGCCGGCCAGAAGGCGACCCTGCGCTCGCTGGAACTGTTCCGCAACAGCCCGGTAAAAGTGGGCGTTTTGCAGATTCCCGGCGCAAAGGATCCGGACGAATACATCAAAAAATACGGTCCGGAGCGCTTTCAGGCACTTCTGGACGGGGTGGGCAATGCGCTGGACTTCCGGCTCAAGCGCCTGCGAGACCAGTATGATCTCTCGCAGGATGCGCAGCGGCTGCAATATGTAAAGGAAGCCGTGGAGATGCTGGCCGAGCGCTCCAACCCCACTGAGCAGGAGGTATACGCCGGGCGGCTGGCAGAGGAGACCAACATCTCCAAAACTGCCATTCTGGCGCAGCTGGGTACCGCAGTAAAGCGGGCGGGCGGCAAATATCGCCGGGAGAAAAACCGCGAGCTGCTGCGCTCCGGTGAGATGAATCAGATCAAGGTGCCTTACAGCGCAGGCGGCAGTCAGGCGCTGGGCATCGCCAGCGCCCAACAACGGCTGCTGGCAGCCATCCTGCGGGAGCCGCGCTATCTGGAACTGGCCAAGCAGCAGCTGACGGCGGAGCAATTCATCCAGCCGCAGCAGAAGGAACTATACGAAGCGATGCTCAATTGCAGCCGGGAGGGTGTGGAACTCAGCCTGACTGCACTGCGGGCATTTGTAAGTGAAGAAGCATTGAATGAACTGAGCCGGCTTGCGGCACAATACAGCGATGTGAACTGCACCCCGGACGATATCCGTCTGTATCTGGACAGGATCGCCCGGGGAATGCCGGTTGCTAGCAAAGCTGCTGCAATGTCCGGCGATGAGATCACACAGTATCTTCAGTCGATGCGCGAAAAAAAGCAGGGGACTCTGCCCGAACAAGACTGATCCCTGTTTTCCCTCCGGCTGGAGCTGGAGAGAAAAGGAGCAGGAATCATGCAGAAATTGTCGCAAACGGAAGAACTTGCCCGCAGCCTTGCCGCAAAGGCTCACCGTCACACCCTGACCACGGAGCAGATCAGCCGTGCCATGGAAGAAGCGGATTTTGATATTGCACAGCTGGACGAGCTTTACGCGGCGCTGGAGCAGCGGGGCGTTCATCTGGCAGAGGAGGAGCCTGCCGAGCTGCCTGTGCTGGATGATGCCCAGATCGGCAGGCTGGAGAATGAGCTTTCCTCGGAGGGTGTGGCACTGGATGATCCGGTCAAGACCTATTTAAAGGAGATCGGCCGGGTGCCGCTGCTGACCGCCGGACAGGAGATGGCGCTGGCAAAGGCTGCCCGGGCCGGGGATGCAGATGCCCGCCGCGCTTTGAGCGAGGCAAACCTGCGGCTGGTGGTATCGGTAGCCAAGCGCTACGCCGGGCGTGGACTGCCTTTTCTGGATCTCATTCAGGAGGGCAACCTCGGCCTGATGAAGGCTGCTGAAAAGTTTGAGCCGGAGCGGGGCTTCAAGTTCTCCACCTACGCAACCTGGTGGATCCGTCAGTCCATCACCCGCGCCATTGCGGATCAGGGACGCACCATCCGTATCCCGGTGCATCTGGTGGAGAGCATCAACCGGGTCAAGAAAACGGCAGGCGACCTGCTGCACAAAAATGGGCGGGAGCCCACCGTGGAGGAGATCGCCGCCGCACTGGATATGGAGCCGGACAAGGTGCGGGAACTGTTGCAGCTGTCGCAGGAACCCATCAGTCTGGAAACGCCGGTGGGGGAGGAAGAGGACGCTCATCTGGAGGACTTTATTCAGGACGAGGACGCCGGTGTCCCGGTGGACGAAGCCGGGCGCCAGCTGCTGCGGCGGGAACTGCTGCACGTCCTTAAAAGCCTGACGCCCCGGGAGGAACGGGTCATCACCCTGCGCTTTGGTCTGGAGGATGGCCGTGCCCGCACGCTGGAAGAACTGGGCAAGGAGTTCAACGTGACCCGGGAGCGGGTGCGTCAGATCGAAGCAAAGGCGCTGCGCAAGCTGCGCCACCCCAGCCGCGCGAAGCTGCTGCGGGATTATCTGGACGAGTGAGCATTCTATATAATAGGACAAGGCCGCTGCACGGCGTTCCGTGCGGCGGCCTTTTTTGCGGCAGGGAAGTGAAAAAGTAATACCTCTGGGCGCAAGAGCAAAGATAGACAAATTGCACAAGGGTATTATGAACAGGAACGTGCAAAATAAAAAAATCAAGTACTTGGAAAACAAACGACTACACGCTTCCGGGTGTCCGAAAACAAACCGGAAATTAAATTTATTTCGGCAAAAAACTGAAAAATGGCTTGACAACAGGGGTTTTGGGGTGTATACTGCATTAGTATCACATAATGGACTAGTGCGTCAAAAAAGGAACTGTGATGGCTGCCGCTTGAGGGGTCACCCCGAAAAGTTTGTGCAAAATGCCGGAAGGTTCCGCAGGACGCGGGTCGAATTATGTGTGTCTGCTCAAATTTGACCCGCGTATACGACATCCCGTAGAATATAAAAGTAAGGAGTGGTTGATTTTATGATGAAAGTCAAGCCCGTAAAGCTCGGCAAAACCGAGCGCATGAGCTTCTCCCACATCGACGAAGTCATCAGTATGCCGAACCTGATCGAGGTCCAGAAGAACTCTTATCAGTGGTTCCTGGACGAGGGCCTGAAAGAGGTCTTCCATGACATCGGCACCATTGAGGACTACACCGGTAACCTGGCGCTGAGCTTCGTGGACTTCCGTCTGGATAAGGAGCCCAAGTACAGCATCAAGGAGTGCAAGGAGCGCGACGTGACCTACGCTGCCCCCCTGCGCGTGACTGCCCGTCTGCTGAACAAGGAGACCGGCGAGGTAAAGGATCAGGAGATCTTCATGGGCGACTTCCCCCTGATGACCGACGCAGGCACCTTTGTCATCAACGGTGCTGAGCGTGCAATCGTCAGCCAGTTGGTCCGCTCTCCCGGTGTGTTCTACGGCCATGCGAAGGATAAGGTCGGCAACGACCTGTACAGCGCCACCATGAACCCCAACCGCGGTGCATGGCTGGAGTACGAGACCGATGCCGCCAACGTGTTCTATGTCCGTATCGATAAGAACCGTAAGCTGCCCGTCACCGTGCTGTGCCGTGCACTGGGCCTGTCCTCTAACGAGGATATCCTGAACTACTTCGGCGAGGACGAGCGCATTCTGGCCACGCTGGAAAAGGATACCACCAAGAACCGCGAGGAGGGCCTGCTGGAGGTCTACCGCAAGCTGCGCCCCGGCGAGCCCCCCACGGTGGAGTCCGCTACCAGCCAGATCGATATGCTGTTCTTCGATCCGCGCCGGTACGACCTGTCCCGCTTCGGCCGCTATAAGATGAATAAGAAGCTGTCTCTGGCACGCCGCATCATGGACCATGTGGCCGCAGAGAACGTGGTGGATCCCTTCACCGGCGAGATCCTTGTCGAGGCCGACAAGAAGATCGACCGCAAGCTGGCTGAGCAGATCGATGCTGCCGGCGTGAATCTGGTCGTGCTGAAGATCGATGATCCCATGAAGGATCAGCCCCACAAGGTCAAGGTCATCACCAACGGCTGCGTGGATGCACAGGCCATCATCGACAGCTACTACCCCGCATTCAAGGGTGTGGATGTCAAGGAGTGCGGCATCAACGAGCGCTGCTGCCTCAAGGAGCTGCGCAAGATCCTTGATAACGCCTCCAGCGCCGAGGAGGTCATGGAGAGCCTGAAGAAGGATCACGACCTGCTCATCGGCCGTACCGTCACCATCGACGATATCCTGTCCTCCATCAACTACCTGAACGGTCTGGGCTACGGCATCGGCACCACCGATGATATCGACCATCTGGGCAACCGCCGTATCCGCAGCGTGGGCGAGCTGCTGCAGAACCAGTTCCGCATCGGCTTCTCCCGCATGGAGCGCGTCATCCGTGAGCGTATGACCCTGCAGAGTCAGGATCAGAGCGTCATCACTCCGCAGGCACTGATCAACATCCGTCCTGTGGTGGCAGCCATCAAGGAGTTCTTCGGCTCCTCTCCGCTGTCTCAGTTCATGGATCAGAATAACCCTCTGGCTGAGCTGACCCACAAGCGCCGTCTGTCTGCTCTGGGCCCCGGCGGTCTGAGCCGTGACCGCGCAGGTTTTGAGGTCCGTGACGTTCACTACAGCCATTATGGCCGTATGTGCCCCATTGAGACCCCTGAAGGCCCCAACATCGGTCTGATCTCCTATCTGGCATCCTACGCCAAGATCAACGAGTACGGCTTCGTGGAGGCTCCCTACCGCAAGGTCAAGAAGATCTACGACGAGAACAACAATCTCATCGAGCAGGTCGTCACCGACGAGGTGGAGTATATGACCGCCGATGTGGAGGACGAGTACGTTGTGGCACAGGCCAACGAGCCGCTGGATGAAGGCAAGCACTTCATCCGTCCCCGTGTGTCTGCCCGCCGCCGCGACGAGATCTTGGAAATCGACGCAGAGAAAGTCGATTACATGGACGTTTCTCCGCGAATGATGGTCTCTGTTGCTACCGCTTGCATCCCCTTCCTGGAGAACGATGACTGTAACCGTGCTCTGATGGGTTCCAACATGCAGCGTCAGGCAGTGCCTCTGATGGTCACCCAGCAGCCCATTGTTGCTACCGGTATGGAGTACAAGGCTGCTACCGACTCCGGCACCGCTGTGCTGGCCAAGAGCAACGGCGTTGTGGAAAAGGTCGATGCCGACCATGTTGTGGTGCGCAACGAGCAGGGCGCTCTGGAGGATTATTCTCTGATCAAGTTTGCCCGCTCCAACGCAGGCACCTGCATCAACCAGCGTCCCATCGTTGAGGTGGGCGAGAGCGTCAAGGCCGGTCAGGTGCTGGCCGACGGCCCCGCAATGCGCAACGGCGAGATCTCTCTGGGTAAGAACGCCCTGATCGGCTTCATGACCTGGGAGGGCTACAACTACGAGGACGCCGTCCTGCTGAACGAGAAGATCGTGCGTGAGGACGTGTACACCTCCATCCACATCGAGGAGTACGAGACCGAGAGCCGCGATACCAAGCTGGGACCCGAAGAGATCACCCGCGACATCCCCAACGTTTCTGAGGACGCCCTGAAAGATCTGGACGAGCGCGGCATCATCCGCATCGGTGCCGAGGTCAAGAGCGGCGATATTCTGGTCGGTAAGGTCACCCCGAAGGGCGAGACTGAGCTGACCGCTGAGGAGCGCCTGCTGCGCGCCATCTTCGGCGAGAAGGCCCGCGAGGTGCGCGACACCTCTCTGCGTGTGCCTCACGGCGCATACGGCATCATTGTGGATGTCAAGGTCTTTACCCCGGAGAACAGCGACGAGCTGCAGCCCGGTGTGCGCGAGGTCGTCCGTTGCTATATCGCCCAGAAGCGTAAGATCAGCGTCGGCGATAAGATGGCAGGCCGTCACGGCAACAAGGGTGTCGTTTCCCGCATCCTGCCGCAGGAGGATATGCCCTACCTGCCCGACGGCACTCCGCTGGACATCGTGCTGAACCCGCTGGGCGTGCCTTCCCGTATGAATATCGGTCAGGTGCTGGAAGTCAACCTCGGCTACGCTGCCAAGGCCTGCGGCATCAAGGTCATGACCCCTGTCTTTGACTCTGCCCGTGAGAACGACATCGGCGATACTTTTGATACCGCCCGCGAGATGTGGCACGGCGAGAATGCTCCCGCATATCCCACCAAGCTGCCCAAGATCATGGGCGAGAAGGGCCACATCATCGACTTCTCCAAGATCGAGCTGGATCGTGACGGCAAGACCACCGTTTACGATGGCCGTACCGGTGAAAAGTTTGATAACCGCGTTACCGTTGGTTATATGTACTACCTCAAGCTGCATCACCTGGTCGACGATAAGATCCACGCCCGTTCCACCGGCCCCTACTCTCTGGTCACTCAGCAGCCTCTGGGCGGCAAGGCTCAGTTCGGCGGTCAGCGCTTCGGCGAGATGGAGGTCTGGGCACTGGAAGCTTACGGCGCCGCTTACACCCTGCAGGAGATCCTGACTGTCAAGTCCGATGATGTGGAGGGTCGTGTCAAGACCTACGAAGCCATCGTCAAGGGCGAGCCCATCCCGCAGCCCGGCATCCCCGAGTCCTTCCGCGTTATGCTGAAGGAACTGCAGTCTCTGGGTATGGACGTGATCGTGCAGGATAAGGACGGCAACGAGATCGATATGCGCCAGAACTTCGACGATGAAGAGACCGGCTTTGATATGCGTGACGTTGCCGGTACCGAGACTGTGGTGCAGGAGAGCGAACTGACTGATTACAACATCAAGGACGCCGATGCAGGTTTCGATGATCCTTCTGTGCTGGAGGACGATAACTCCGGTGCCGAGGCTCCGGCTGCTTCTGACGAAGTAGATTTCTGATCTGGATACACAACACAGCCTTCCCCTTGGCCGCGTGCTGCAGCAGGGGAGAAGCGCCTGTGATCCTGTAACAGAAAAGCCGCCTGTATCATCGAAACAACTAGAGATTAAGAAAGGGTTCGTTTCATGGAAAACAACGTTTTCGATTCCATTAAAATCGGCCTTGCCTCCCCGGAGCAGATCCGCGCTTGGAGCTACGGCGAGGTCAAAAAGCCCGAAACCATCAACTACCGCACCCTGAAGCCGGAGCGTGACGGCCTGTACTGCGAGCGCATTTTTGGACCTACCAAGGACTGGGAGTGCCACTGCGGCAAGTACAAGCGCATCCGCTACAAGGGCAAGATCTGCGACCGCTGCGGCGTTGAAGTGACCAAGGCCAAGGTCCGCCGTGAGCGTATGGGTCACATCGAGCTGGCCGCTCCTGTGAGCCACATCTGGTACTTCAAGGGCATCCCCAGCCGCATCGGCCTGATGCTGGACATCAGCCCCCGCCTGCTGGAGAAGGTCCTGTACTTTGCAAGCTATATCGTTACCGATCCCGGTCTGACCCCGCTGGAAAAGAAGCAGCTGCTGACCGAGAAGGAATACCGTGAGATGCGTGAGCGCTACGGCGATGAGTTTGAGGCATCCATGGGTGCTGAGGCTATCCAGGAGCTGCTGAAGGAGATCGATCTGGATCAGCTGAGCGCTGAGCTGACCGCCGAGGTGGAAAAGTCCTCCGGCCAGAAGCGCGTGCGCATCCTCAAGCGTCTGGAGGTTGTTGAGGCTTTCCGCATCTCCGGCAACCGTCCCGAGTGGATGATCATGGATGTGCTGCCCGTGCTGCCGCCTGACCTGCGCCCCATGGTCCAGCTGGACGGCGGCCGTTTTGCCACCTCCGACCTGAACGACCTGTACCGCCGCGTCATCAACCGCAACAACCGCCTGAAGCGCCTGATGGACCTGAACCTGGCCCTGCCCGCCTACGAAATGGTGCTCAAGGCCGGCCACACCTTCAATCTGCTTGACGCCCACGGCGCCATCTCCGTGACCGAACGCGCCGCCTACATCGCCCGCATTCGCAACATCTCCCGCTCTGTGGCCCAGAGCTACTACGATTCCCGTGAACGTCTGGGCTTCCCGATGCTCGCCAAGTCCGCGGAATAATGCGAGTGGAGGAAAAGAAGAAAATGACGAATTTGCTCGTTGAACTGCAAACCGAAGAACTCCCGCCGAAGGCCCTCGAAAAGCTTTCCGAAGCTTTCGCCGCCGGCGTCGAACAGCATCTTAGGAACCGCGGCTTCCTCGCCGAAGGATCCGTCACCACGGCCTACGGCTCTCCGCGCCGCCTCGCCGTGCACATCTCGAACGTGCTTGAAAAGAGCCCCGACGAAGCCTTCACGCAGAAGCTCGTCCCGGTGCGCGTCGGCCTTGCCGCCGACGGCTCCGCCACGCCGGCTCTCGTCAAGAAGATGAACGCCCTGGGCATCACGTGCGACGTCGCCGAGCTCAAGCGCGTCAACGACGGCAAGAATGAACAGCTCGTCTTTGAAGGCGTCCGTCCGGGCATCGTGCTCGCCGAAGGCCTCCAGACCGCTCTCGATGCCGCCGTCAAGAACCTCCCGATTCCGAAGGTCATGACCTACCAGCTCGCCGACGGCGAGACGACGGTCGCCTTCGTCCGTCCGGTCAAGCATCTCACCGCCCTCTACGGCGAACAGATCGTTCCGGTCAAGCTCTTCGGTCTCAACGCAGGCCACATCACGCG
>OHLH01000689.1_pt1 | contig 21079 bp, 22 predicted proteins | sample 1569061 | NCBI WGS metagenome assembly OHLH01 (sample SAMEA3879603, study PRJEB24766) | human gut metagenome | biome: human-associated habitat; feature: feces | place: USA | collected 1985/1987
TGGTTTTGTCAGCGGCAATAATGGCTCAGTCTGTTCCATTCGTGTATGCGGCAGAGGAAAGCATTGCGTCAAGTGAGCTTTCAAATGATATCCAGGTATCAAAGCCTGAATATGCTACAGGCAATATGGAGGCTGATGGTCTTTTAGAACCTGTCACTGAGGACGACCCTGAGTATCATAAATATCTTGAAAACAACGATCCATACGGCATTATGACAATGTCTGCTCTGTGGGGTGCTGACAGCCTTACTCATCAAAACAGATTCAGCGGTGTTTCAAAGGTCTATGGCATTGACGTTTCCTATTATCAGGGCAACATAGATTGGAAAAAGGTCAAAAACAGCGGTGTGGAATTTGTTATCATAAGAGTAGGCTACCGTGGCTATGGCAGTGCAGGAACGCTTGTGGAAGACCCTAGGTTCAAGACCTATCTTGACGGAGCTACCAAGGCAGGGCTTAAAGTTGGCGTATACTTCTACACGCAGGCGATAACCACAGCCGAGGCTAAGGCAGAGGCTAAGTTCGTTCTTGACAGGATAAAGGGATATTCTCTGCAAATGCCTGTTTATTACGATATCGAGTCTGTTGACTATGACACTGGCAGACTTGACAGCGCAGGGCTTTCCAAGGCTCAAAAGACCGCTCTTTGCACAGCTTTTTGCGACACTATCATAAAATCGGGCTACAGCGCAGGTGTTTATGCAAACTACACATGGCTAAACTACTACATTGACGGAGCAGGGCTTGGCAAGAAATATCCTATATGGCTGGCTCACTACACAAGCAACACCAATTATGACCAGCGCATGGATATGTGGCAATATTCAGGAAGCGGTACTGTTTCAGGCATTTCAGCCTACACTGACGTGAACGTATGGTATTCGGGCAAGCTTCCCCTTTATGTGTCCGACCTTATCTCTGTGTCAAACACCTCCACTTCCAACACATTTGCTTGGAACGGCGCTCCTGACGCAACAGGATATGAGGTATATCAGGGAACAAGCCCTAGCGACACAAGCAAGAAAAAAATAGGCGACACAAAGAATACATACTTTACAAACTCTAACAAGTCCACAGGCACAATGTACAAATACATGGTAAGAGCCTACAGTGACGCTTCGGGCAAGCGTGTTTACGGGGATTACTCCGAGGTATTCACCACCTGCACTCTTCCTGCAAACATCTCAAAGATATCCGCTTCTGCAAGGGGAACTTCTGTCACCATTAGCTGGGGCAAGGTTTCAAAGGCGACCGACTACATCGTGGAGCATTATGTGAACGGTGTATGGGAGCAGGTCGGCACAACTTCAAGCTTATCATACAAGGTGAACGGTATCACACAGAACGGCGTTAATATGTTCAGGGTAAAGGCAAGAAGAAATTACAGTGGCGTATACTACAACGGTGGCTACACATATGTAAACGCTGAGGTCACTGACATACCAAGTGCAGTAACAGGCGTAAGAAGCACTTCAAACACTTCTACATCAAACACCATAACATGGAACGCTTCCGCAAAAGCGGAAGGCTACGAGATCTATCAGTGGATAGGTACTACCGACAGCTACAAGCTCATAGGCACGACCACGTCCACAAAGTTCACAAACTCAAAGAAAAGCTCAGGCACTATGTACAGATACAAGGTAAGGGCATTCAACAATGTTGACGGACAGCGTATCGAGGGTGCATATTCCTCTGAGTTTACCACCTGCACTCTTCCTGCAAACGTATCATTCTCCCTTTGCTCCACTGACGTTGATTCCATAACACTCAACTGGAACAAGGTATCAAAGGCTACAGGCTATCAGGTAGAGATGTACACAAACGGAACATGGAAAACTCTCTCCACCCTTTCGGGAACGAGCTACACTGCAAGCGATCTTTCACAGAAAACAGCTTATCGTTTCAGAGTGAGAGCCATAAGAAATTATAACTACATAAACTACTACGGTGACTACACTGAAAAGGACATCACCATTCGTCCTGCAAACACACCAGAGGGGCTTTCCTCATCAGTGAACACATCAAGTTCCAACACTATCTCATGGAAGAGCGTAAGCGGTGCTTCTGGCTACAGCGTTTATCAGTGGATAGGAACATCAGACAGCTACAAAAAGCTTGGAGACACTGCTTATCCATACTACACTAACTCAGGCAAGTCATCAGGCACTATGTACACATACAGAGTAAAGGCATATTATGTAAGCGACAATGTTATGCAATACAGCAAGCCTGCACAGGTGGTCACCTGCACGCTTCCTGCAAACGTCACTGTCACAACAGCAAAGCGTTCGGGAAGCAATATCTCACTTGCATGGAACAAGGTATCAAAAGCCACAGGATATGAGATATATGTTAAGTCAGGAAGCAGTTGGAAGAAGCTCACCACAACATCAGGCAAAAGCTACACTGCAAAAAATCTGTCAGGCACTAAAACATTCAGAATAAGGGCATACAGAAAATACAATGGTGTGAACTATTATGGTGCTTATACTGAAAAGACGGTTAAATAGTCACTCGCCGTGACGGGCATTTTACGCCATACATTGCAGCATGAGATACACTTGCACCGATCTTTAAAATGTGTAATTATAACCTGCAATTATCATATCACTATCCAAGCTTATATACAATACATTCCGCATTTATTTTACAATATTTTGACACTATACAGGCACAAAATAGCCGTCGATGTGCTCTTTGTCAAGCCCCTCGCCAATGACGATAAACACCGCCTGACCTCGCTCTATAGGCTTAACAGTGATGTTCTTGTGGGTGGCGTTAAGCTCAAGCCACTTGCCCTCAGCGTTTTGCATAAAGCCTTTTACACGGAATATCCTTCCGCACTTGCTGTCGCTCATAAGCCTGCTCACAGCATCTTCCATAGCATTGTCAGGAAGCTTCATATTCATAAAATACAAAGAGGTATAAGCTTTATCTTTGTCGAACCACAGCTTTTCGTGGGAATCCGGCTCATAGCCACTGTTGGCTATCCTTTCCATATCCTCATCTGTAAGCTCCGACCAGTCTTTCATTATTATCTCAGGCTTAGTCATTCTGTGGCAATGGAACTTTTTCTGCACGGCTTCAAGGTGTTTTAGAGTATCCTCAAGCTCCTGCTTTGTGGCTTCCTGACATCTGCTCATGAGAACTATGCCTGCTTCCGAAAGCTGAGAAGCAAGAAGATAATCAGAAGCTTCCGACAAGTTGGTATCAAGGCAGGCGTCTGCAATAGTTATAACGCTTCCTATCTCATACCAATTATCAAGAGGTTCTTCTCTGAGCACGTCAAAGAACTCGTCAGCTTCATAAATGCCTGACGGCTCCACAATGACCCTGTCAAGACCACGCATACCCATAGCAATAAGCTTAGTCTTAAAACGCCGTCTGTGGCAATCCTTATCAGCCGCCGAGACCATTTCAAGGTCGCAATTCTCGTCCAAAAGCTCCTGCAAAAGAAGCATATCCACATTCACTGCACCGAAATCATTCTCCAACACGCCAATTTTACAGCCCTTATCCAAAAGATAACGGGCATATTTTTTTATAAAAGTGGTCTTCCCTGCTCCGAGAAACCCCGTCACAAGGTCTACCTTGGTTTTCTTTTTCTCTGTGTTCATAGTTAATGCCTCCTAATGGTCATATTATACCATATCGGCAAGGCTTTTGCAATGAGAGAAATAAAAAAACACGCCTTACACTAAGTAAAACGTGTTTTGCACGGGGACTCGCCCTACATTGTAAAGTTGACAACAAAGCTTGGCAACAAAAAACGCACCCTGCAAACTCGCAAAGTGCGTAAATACGCTGGTGCGCCAGAAGGGACTCGAACCCCCGACCTACTGGTTCGTAGCCAGTCACTCTATCCAAAAATAAAACCACAAATTTCTTTCAGTTAAACAAAATATCATGAAAATGGCTGCTAAGACTTTGGCAGCTTTTTTGATGATATTTACACATATCATCAAGCATAGACAGGGTAGCTCCCTGAGCGGCAGGACGTTCTCCCCTGCCGCTTTTTCTGTGCTTAATACGGAGAACTTAAACATTTTTTAGAAAGGGTGTTTTTAATGGAGAACACAAAAACAAAGATCGTATCCGTTGCAAATCAGAAAGGCGGAGTTGCCAAAACAACATCGGCATTCAATATTGCCGCTATTCTTGCACAGCGAGAGAAAAGAGTCCTTATGATAGACCTTGACCCTCAGAGCAGCTTGTCAGTATCGTGCATGAAGTACGAATATGCCCATGACGATATCACTATCACTGAGCTTATGTCATCTATCATCAATAAGAAAACCATTGATTTCAAGACGGCTGTTCATCACAACGAGCCGAACAATATTGACTATATCCCTACGACTATAACACTTTCAGAAATTGAAGTTGACCTGTGCAGAACACGCTGTTGCGAAATGGTGCTGAAACGTGTCCTTAGTAATTACATCGGCTGCTATGACTACATCATCATAGACTGTCCTCCGTCACTGAGCAACTTGCTCTACAATGCTCTTTCCGCTGCAGATATGGTCTTGATACCTGTGCTTGCTCAGGAAATGGCATTGAGCGGAATACCGCTTCTTCTTGACAGCATTGACGATATCCATGAGTATGCTAACCCTGACCTTGAAATACTCGGAGTATTCGCAACATGGACAGAGAAAAACAACACAATGTCAGCTGAAGTAATTGAGTCAATAAAAGCCGCATTCAATGATAAATACCTTGGCAGCATAAGCAAGTCAAAAGCAGCTCAGGACAGCAGCCGTGAGGGCATCGCCCTTTGCAACTATAAAATCAGCAGCACAAATAAATACAAGAATATGCTCGCAGACGAGTATCGTGTAATCGCTGACAAAATAGAGTGTGTCACGGTGACACACTAAGGAGGTTTCAATATGATAGATATAAAACGCTCCGCAAATCGTCCAAGAGCTAACTTCTCAAATAACTTTGAGGAGCTTCTCATGGATAAGCAAAAGGTGGTTTCACTGCCTATGTCAAAAATTGAGCCTTTCAGCTTTAATGGGGATCCACAGCCCTTTGCTATAGATGAAAATGAGATATCTGCACTTGCCGACTCTATTTCAAAGTGTGGACTTATCACACCGATAATAGTTCGCAGCATTAGCAGCAACAGCTATCAGATACTCAGCGGTCATAAAAGATACGCTGCTTGCAAAAAGCTTATGTACCTTGACATTGACGCCGTTGTTATAGAGGTCACTGATGATAACGTGGCTTTCGATATAGTCTGCCAGGCAAACATTCAGCGTAAAGAGCCACGTCCAAGCGAGCTTTCAAAAATGTTCAATACATACTTGAGTCTAAGGAAAAACGTTTCAGCAGACCTGACAGTAAATGAGATAAGCAACATGTTCGGTATATCCAGAAAAACCATTTACCGCTATGCAAATATCTCAAATCTTGATAATGGGTTAGCAGAGCTTATAGACAGCAAATCTATTCAGATAAGATTCATTGAGCCGCTTGCAAAGCTCAGTCCTGAGCAGCAGAAAGCCATAGCAGACTATTACAATTATGACGAACGGCTCAGTTCAAAAGAGCTGACGTTGGTCATAGAGCAAATGACAGACAGTGGAAACAGTGATATCTATGATATCATGAAAGCTATAAGAAATCTGTCTGAAAAGAAAAAAGAGCCATACAAGAACAGCTTATACAATGAGATGTATATCAAAAAGCCGTTATGTATGCAGAACATGACCGAAAGTGAGCTTGACAAGATAGTGTATGAGCTGCTTGATAAATATCTTGAAAATAATTTCAAGAGTACAAAAAAAGTCACCACAAACGAAAAATAATATGATATAATCATAGCACAGGAGGAAAAGTAATGAACATGACGTTCAAAATAGACATAGACCGCAGAAAAGTTGAAGCTATCCGCTGCTATATGCCAGACGGAAACATCGAAGAGTTGCTCAATGAGGAGATAACCAAAGCCGCAGAAAATGTTGTGAACAGGCTTTACAGCAAGACTGTTCCGAAAAAGGTTCAGGAATATCTCAGAAAATCAGCGGAGATTAAAACTGATAGCAAGAAAAAGACGGAGCAAGTCAATGAGTAGCGGTGTCATAAAAACATTTGGCAGCAATCATCAAACCGCTTTATATATGGCTAAAGACAAACGGCTGTATGAGATAGTATCAATAGACAATGATTGTGCTGTAATGGCGGCGTTTAATGATACATTTGCGGTAGCTGCGAAGCCGTTCCTTGACGAAGTAAACAATGTAATAGACTATTCGAGCATTGAATACTTTGACCGTTTATCACAGGCGAAAAGCTACAGTGATAGACTTCATAAATGCTTTGACAGCTCCAAAGCAGAAGAAAACATCAAAGAACAATGTGTCACGGTGACACACTCAGATAACATCACTCAAAAGCATAAAAGTTTGTAATTGAAAGAGGAGGACCATTATGAACGAAAACAGGAATTTTAACGAAGATTTTGAAATCGAGCAGGCAGGACCAGAAGATGTTGGCTGCGATCTTTTTGAGTATGAGCTTACTCCAGAGGGTACATACGTCCCGAAGATAGCATACACAAGTGACCCCGAAGAAGAAAAGCTGCTTAAGAAGCCTATCCGCAGATGGGGACGTGCATGGATGAAATGGATGGAAGCAGAATACCCAGCAGACGTTGACATTCTCGTGTGCGAATGCCGTTGGCAGATCATTCCGAGAGAAATAGATATCGAAGCTGAGGAGAGGTTTAACGAGCTTGACGAGATCTACAGAAAAGATCACCCACGTCCTACAGAGTTCAATGCTATACGCAAGTGGGAAAAGGAAAGGCTTATGACGCTCGAACATCAGGTCATGGAGGAGATCGTTTATAAGCTCCGTGAATAGGTTTCATATGACAGACTTCTTGCAGAAATCGTTATTTCTGCATTTAAGATGTAGGTAAATAAAAACTTAAGGACACTTGAAGGTTCAGGTGTCCTTTTTTGTTGACAAATGTCACTTTCAATGATAAAATTGGAGAATGAGAAATGATTTGGTATACTATATTTACAATCATATTTCTGTTTGGAATATTGTACATTGCAAATAACAAGAAGAACAGCAGCAAATTAGTAACATCTATTATTGATAAGTTTTGCTTATTAGCATTATATGTTATGTCAACAAAACTTACTAAGCGGCTTATTCCCCAACTGACGGTTACCTTATTAATGGATATATATATTGTTCTGAGGGAAAAATACTGCAGTCCTTTATCTAAGACACAGAAAATAATTTTATTGAGTATAACCAATTTTCTTTTAATTTTTCTATGTTGGAAGTGGATTTATGAACTTACTTAAAACTACATTCGAATACAAACGTAAGGACACTTGAATTTTCAGGTGTCCTTTTCTTATAAAAAAAGTGAAAGGGGTAACTTTATGTTTCACAAATTCATTGACACAATTTTAGATATAATATTTGAAAATACTTTGTTGTTTTGTTTTCTCCTTCTTCAGATATTCTCACTGGTAATGTTTTCGGTGAGCTATGCAACAGAAACCAAAACAGTTGTTGATAAAGAGTACATTAATGGCGATAGCAATACTCATCACAGCTATGAAGTGAGGGTGCGTACCAAGGATTTCTTTAGAGAACGTTATCGTTGGATTGAGGTTACACCTGATGAGTACAATAACTATGAAATTGGTGATGAGTACGCAGACGATTAAGTATGAAATAGAAAGGTGGAAAGAATAATGATATTCTATGATGAAGAACACGAGGAACTGTTTAACAAACTCTGCAAGAAAATGCCCTATCTTGACGGCTATCACTTGTCGCTTGCATATCTTCTGACAATGGACAGTGTTTTGCGTCACCATATTGGCGCACTATACGATATTAAGAAAGACGTGATTATTTTTGAGGGGTTGAACAAGCCTTTTCAGACAAGCACAAGCAGTAAAACAACACGTCTTGCCTTTAACCTGTGGAGCGGCACTGTGTATGACTCCGATCCCCCTGAAACCTATATTGACAAGGATGGTGAGAAAAAATATGTGCCGAGCAAATACTATGCTCCTGACAATATTTTTAACTGCAACTATACGCCGTACTACTTCGAAGCAATCAAGATGAGATTCGAGATTTCCATGTAAGTAATGAAATGAAGGTAATGATATGAAAGTAAAACACTATCATAAAGAATATGACAGCTACAAGACTGAACGTCAGTGGGCGCTTGAGGGCTTTCTTGTAGCAGAAAATGTAGAAGGCATAGAGCTTTTGCCAAGCAAGCAAAGCAAACAGCCATGTAAGTATTACAAACCTGATGAAGTCAGACCTGCAACGGAGAGTGAGTTGCAGGCTTTTTTTCAGCCCGAAAAAGAAAGACGTAGAGAACAAGCAAGGGCATATCGTAAGGCTAGGCTAGAACGTGAGCGGGAAGAACGGGAAAGAGAGATTGAGAAGGCAAAGTGGTGTGCTGTTGAGCCTTACAAGAAAAAAATTGACGAATTGAGCATGGTTATAAATGCTCTTGACAACGATCCGTCAACAGCCATTGTTATGAACTATGAAGCAACAGGCTATAAAACTGGAGATGAATTATTACAACTATCAATCATCAACTTCAAAGGGGATATTCTTTTTAACAGCTATTTTAAACCCAAAAAACACAAAGAGTGGACAGAAACTGAAAAGGAAAACGGAATAACGCCAGAAATGGTTGCTAATGCGCCACAAACGTCGGATATGGCTAACCAGATTGTTGCGATATTTAATAAAGCAAATTTAGTTCTGCATAATAATCAAAACTACTTTGATTACCTTTTCTATGATAACAACATCTTTTTTCAACAAAAATACCGAGAAAAAATAAATGTCAATAAAATTTTAAGTAAATGTGATAACTTTGAACTTCCAAAGGATAGCCTTGAAAAATGTCAAGCTATTTTGAAACTCTACAAGGAGAAATTGCATTGGGTGGAGGAGAATAAATAATCATGGAAAACAAATATATAGTTTTGGACACTGAAACAACAGGTTTGAACGCAGCAGAGGACGAGCTTCTTCAGGTGTCTATCATTGATAATGAGGGTACAGTTCTATTCGACAGTTACATAAGACCAACACAGCACACGGAGTGGGCAGAGGCGGAACGTGTTAATCATATCACGCCTGAAATGGTAGCTGACGCACCGACTATAGCGGAGGTCATGCCAGAGATAAATGATATCTTAAAAAGATATGATAAAATCGTTGGGTACAATGTCAGGTTTGACGCAGATTTTCTAAAACACAACGGAGCAGAATTTTCAAACGCAGAATATGCTGACGCAATGAAAATGTTTGCACCGATTTATGGCGAGTGGAATGACCAAAGAGGAAGCTATAAATGGCAGAAACTCACTGCAGCCGCAGACTATTACGGCTATGATTGGTCTGCGCATGAAGAAGCACATAACAGCTTGGGTGATTGCTATGCAACGCTTTTTGTGTATCATAAAATACTTAGCGGAGAATAGCAGCCATGAGCAATGATATCGCAAACGTGATAAACGCTCAGAATTAAACAGTAATATTTGACATCACAAATCAATTGTGATATAATCTAGTTTGGAAAAGGTAAACTTAAACGGTAGGCGGTGTCCTCCCACACGGAATGGTCTGAATATTGTCAGCCGAAAGGCTCAGGCAAAATAGGATATTCGGGAGGTGATAGAATGGACTTAGCTTTCTTTGTCTTGACTATCGTGCTGATTGTCGCTCTCAACGAGCTGATAAAAAGCATAAAAAAATAACCGCCCTCGACCAAAAGTTGCGGTTATTTTTTACATAATCAAAAACTGAGGATAGCCGTCTATGCGGTTTACCTTTTCTATATATAAGTATACACCACTTTAAGATATATGTCAAGTCTAAAAAAGGAGGACTCCACAATGAAAAGAATAGATATAACAAGAACGATAGCTTCCCTGCTGATAACAGCCGCAATGCTCGGCGTGACAGGCTGCGGAAATGTTAATACAGACACATCATCAGCCGCTCCAAAAGCGACAACCACTGCTGCCGAAACTACAGAAACGGGTACAATGACAAGCCGTTCGGCAACAACTACATCACATTCAAGCATAAGTGTATCTTCAAGCAGCTCTGTGACCTCCTCCGCACAGGGCAGTTCTGGCTCATCGTCTGCTCCAAAGAACACTATGATGACCGCAAAGACGAACAGCTCTAAGGCTAGTAATGGCGGCACAGTGAATAATAATCAGAGCTACAGCCACAGCACTTCAAACAATGGCTCAGGCAACAACAGCAACAGCAATGACAATAACAACAGCTATCAGCCACAGCAGACGGAACGCCAGACAGAAAGACAGACAGAGCGTCAGACAACCACAACGGCAAAGAAAACGCAAGCTCCGAAGCCAAAGCCGACTACAACTACAACGGCTAAACCAAAGGTAAACCTTACTCAGAGTGATATAGACAGACTTCAGAAAGAATTGCAGGAATATAGCAACAAAATTGCAAGACCAAGAGTTGAAAAAATTTATGCTGAAAACGGTTATTCATCAGTTGATGATTTTTTGAATGACATTTCAAGCATTACAATAGATAACAGCACTTGGTTCTCACCTCAGATCGTATATCCAACAGACAATTATAAAGACGTTCTTTCAAATTGCAAGGCAGAAGTTAATTTTGCCTATAATGATTGGTTAGACTATGAGGTAAGTCAAGTTGTTATTCTTTGTGATACTTCAACAGATTACAATGGAAACTTCTGCTACGAGATATACTTTGCCGTATGATATTAAAATATAGAGAATAATTAAGACGATTGAAATTAAAAATCAATCGTCTTTTTTTGTGCCTAAAAAATAATATCCGCAAGGATTTGACATAGAGAAAATTCAGAAAGGACGATGTTAAAATGAAGAAGAAAAGCATTTTTAAAAGACTGAGTTCCCTGCTTATTGTAATGCTCATGGCTGTGTCTGTTTTTTCAGATGGACTTGTAAGCTTTGCCGCTGACAGCAGGAACACAGAACACATTCTGTACGGCTGGGGCTACAACTTCAGCAATTCGGGACTTGCCAATGCTTATGACCCACTCACAGGAGAAAAGACAAACGATGCCTTTAATTACAAATGGGCGCAGGAGTTTTTCTATTGGACAGACAGCAACGGAAACTACTGTTACTGCGTACAGCTAGGCACAGACCATGAGGACAGTGCTGTGATGAGTTCCATAACATTTAATGATAATGCTATGGTAAAACTCTATAGTGACAGAAATCAACGTGAACGAGTAAGAGCAGCTACAATTTATGCCTATAAAGGCAAATCAAAATACGGATACAGTGGGAATGTGGAATTGGTAGCTTCACAGGCTATGATATGGGCTGTTTCGGGCGGTTACTTTGACAGCAGTTCAGAAAGCCTTTCCACAAACGAAAGCTCACTGCTAGGTCACATAATCGCTCCTACAAATGGCGAGCATAAAGACCTTATTAATTGCTACAAAAAAATGAAGGGTGATATACTTAGTCACTTGAAAATACCAAGTGGAACAAGTATTCAATCAAGAACAGCCCCTACATATGAGCTGAAATACAACCCTTCCAACAACAAGTTCGAGGGCACAATTAAGTCAGACAGCAACCTTGCTCAGTTTGATTTTTCCACTCTTGACGGTGTGACATTCCAGAAAAGCGGAAACAATATCAAAGTCACAGCAACAGCAAAAGCTAAGTTCGGCACTCACACTATCACGATGACAAAGACCAAGGCAAAGAACAGCGGTAAGATCGAAGATTGCGTGCCACTTGTTTTTCAGACTAAGGACAACTCGACTAAATCGCAGATGAAAGTCGGTTACATTTCAGGCAAAGACCCTGTGCAGGCATATTTCAAGCTGAAAATTGATATGCCTACAGGCAACGCTGACCTTGAAAAGAACTTCATTGATTTCTTCGGAAACGAGGAAACAAACGTTGCCGACAAGCTGAAAGCTGTTAAATTCAACCTTGTTATGAAGAACGGCGACAGCGATCTATTCATCAAGGCAACAGGCAGTAACGGCAAGTATACATTCAGCTCAACTGTTTCACAGGCTAACGCTACAGATATGACACTTGACGCTGACGGAAATATCCACGTTTCAGGTCTGCCGCAGGGCAGCTATTACTGGAAGGAAACAACTACAGCTAATGGCTATGCATTGAAAACCAAAACAGACGTAACTGTTGAGGCTGATAAAACAAGCAAAACAGTAGTAGATAATCAGAGAACATCTGTAGACAAGGGCGAGCTTGTTATCTACAAAACTGACGAAAGCGGCAAAAAATATCTCAGCGGAGCCAAGTTTGAGATAACAGCAGCCGAAGATATAGTAGTAAGCAGCGGCATAACGATACACAAAAAGGGCGACATTATCGACACAGTTACAACCGATGAAAACGGAAAAGCTGTTATTACAAAGGACATCTATCAGGGCTATAGCTACACTGTTACAGAGATAGAAGCACCGACAGGCTACTCCCTGAACTCTGAGCCTCAGACCGTGAAGATAGCAACAGATACCGCCGACTTTGGTTCAAAAGTTTCTGTTAAAAACACGCCTTGGACAGCTCCTTTCATCATCACAAAGAAAAACCTCGGCGGTGAGCTGCTGCCAAACTGTGAGTTTGAGATTTTGGACGAAAACGAGCGTCAGGTCACAACAGGCGTAACCGATGAAAACGGCGTTGCAACGTTCTCATTGGGATACGGCAAGTATTTCTACCACGAGATTGCAGCACCTGAAGAGTACATCATTGACGATACATTGTATCCTTTTGAGATAACCGAAGAGGGCGTATCGGTATACGCTGAAATGACGAACAGGTTAAAAGAGGGTTCTATCAAGGTCACAAAATCAACAACGGGAAACCTGAATATCTCAGGTATAAAGTTCGTGGTCAAAGGTATATCAGACACGAACAGCGACATCGAGCGTGAGCTTTTTACCGATGAAAACGGCGAGGCAATCTTTGAAAAACTCCCTATCGGTAAGTACACAGTAACAGAGGACGGCAGCACAGTTCCTGCGGCTTATCTTGTAGCTGACGAGCAGGAAGTGACGGTCGAGTACAACACAACCGCAGAAGTCAAGGTCACTAACGAGGAAAAGACAGGCTCTATCAAGGTTCAGAAAAGGACTGAGGGTCAAAAGAATGTTGAGGGTATCACATTCTATCTGAAGGGAACATCAGACAGCGGCAGAGAGATAAACATTCCTGCGACTACCGATAAGGACGGCGTAGCGGTCTTTGAGAACGTACCGGTAGGCACATACATGGTCATCGAGGACGAGGAAACCGTTCCTTACGGCTATCTTGTTGCCGATGAAAAAGAGGTCACTGTTATCTATGCGGAAACTGTTGACGCAGAGATACTCAACAACGAGCAGACAGGTACTATCAAGGTACACAAGAGAACAGAGGGTGATCTGAATATTTCAGGTATAACCTTCTATCTGAAGGGCACATCAGACACAGGACGTGAAATAAACATTCCGGCTGAAACAGACAAAGACGGCATAGCAAAGTTTGAGAACGTGCCAATAGGTACATACAAGGTCATCGAGGACGAAAAGACCGTTCCATACGGCTATTTGGTCGCTGCTGAAAAAGAGGTCACAGTAACATATGCAGAAACTGTTGATACTGACATATTCAATGCCGAGCAGACAGGAACGATACAGGTTCATAAGAAAACTGCTGATATGACTAACGTTGAGGGCATCAGATTTATCCTTTCAGGCATTTCCGATACTGGCAGAGAGATACGCATTGAAGCCGTCACCGACAAGGACGGACTTGCGAAGTTTGAGGGCGTTCCAGTTGGTACATACACTATCACAGAGGACGGCTCTACAGTGCCATACGGCTATTTGGTGGCTGACTCCAAACAGGTGACAGTGGCATATGCACAGACTGTTGACACAGATATGGTAAATGAAAAAGCACCTGACACGCCAAACACTGGTTCTTCCGACAATGACATTGACGGCAGAACAGCACTTGGCAGCATTGCGATAATTCTCGCAGGGGCTGCATTTTTTATGTTCAGCAAAAAGAAGAAAGAAAGATAATTGATGCTGTCTGAAAAAGATAGCTAAAGGGGATCAATTTATCTATACATGAAGAAAGCCCCTGCAACAGGGCAGGGGCTGGGGAGGGTAGATTATAAAAGCATACAGTTTTAACGTTTATCAATATCATTAGCAAATTTATAAATGACATTTGTTGGCTCATTAATGGTACATTCAATGTTGAACAAACGAGAATTAGACCACTTTCCTAAAACAGCAACTGGATAACCTGTGAAAGTTCCAAATGTGCCAAATAGATAATCTTTAATCTCTTTTATTTGATTAGTTTCCATATATATGGTGCTATAGAGGTCTATGGTCTTTCCGTATTTTGTAACTGCTTCCGTTTTTAACAAAATAAACCTCTTGGGAAAATCATATTTGATTGTATAACCAACAACCAAACGTAAGCCTGAAAAGCCCTTAAATAAACCTTTACTGCATATATTACGACTATCAACAATTATATCATTTATAGTTGTTTTATTTTCGTAAATTGTATCTAATGAGTTAGTTGTACAAAAATAAAACAAATCTTTGGTTGTATTGATGTAAGTTTTTCGTGAAGCGTTCTGCTTTGGTTGCTTGTTAACGTGAATTGTTGGTGCTTTTTTTATTGGTTTTCTAATATGAGCATAAATATCCTGCAACGAGGATTTAACAATATCATCATTATTAAGATATTTGGTTAAACCCATATCATAAGGACAACCCTGTATGTGTGGAGTACTATGCTTATGACAAAAATGTGCCTTTCTTTCACTGTTTATCCCTTTAATAAAGTATTCTGCTTTACATTGAGAATTAAGGCAAAGAAATGTGTCATTCAAATCGGTGACGTTACTTGCACAAACCACATCGTTATATTTTTTTGAAATAGCGTAAAACATCTTAACATCTCCATTATTAAAATCAAGAGGACGAACATTATGAATACATTTAAAGAATTAGAAAATTACTATAAAAGTAAGAGCTACTTGACATATCATGCGGCTAATGAGCATGAACAACTGCTGTTATTTTATCCAAATTATAAAAGCACAAAGATATACGTCATACATAAAAGTGATGACTCTAAGTGGTTTGACCTTGGTTGTCTTGAAAAAGGCGCTGATGAAAAGCTCAGTGTTCCGTTTTATGACGGCTGTGATAACAAGTTTGATGAAATGATAGCGAAAATGAAAGGCGTAGATAAGGCAGCTGAGGACTACAGGTTTACAATCTTTTATGACCCCGACACGGATACTTATTGGGTAGACAATTCATTAGAGCTGTTTTTTGAAAATCAAGAAGATGTTATCGCCAGATATTTAAAAGAAAATAGATATCATTTATCAATAGTATAGCATATATATTCACAAAACGCAAGCATTGTAAATATATGTAACTGTGGGGTTAAAACAAAATGGGCAAAAATAACCATGCACCCATAAATCCAAGGCTACTGATATTCCTACTGTTTATCAACTCATTAATGCTTGGATTTATTAAAGTGTATTTTAAAAGCAATACACTTCTTAAGACAAAAGTCGTTGTCATATGGCTTTTGATAAAAGCGGTTATTATACTTTTTAATGTAGGCTACATTAAGAAGAACATATACAATATGACACACAATAAAGAATACCCGACAAGTTCTATTGCAGTGATACGCAACACTCATTTGATGAGCTGCATATGTACTTTTGTGGCGTTCCTTATTATAAAAGTTTGATAGGAGCTGATAAGAATGGTAAAAGTAAGCATTGAGGGTTTGTTCGAGGAAGTAGAAATGTTTGTAGAAAAGCTTGAAGAGGATGGATATGAGATTTATCAGGAAGAAGAAGGATTTTGTTTGAACCGCTATTCACCGTATATCTGTCGACATATAGGAATAATACTTGATGAGGATGAAGACGATGATGAAAGCTATGGAGATTTTTAGAAAGCACCGCAGAAATCACTATAGTGGCATGGGACAGTGTTTTTCATTGATAGAGCAACAGCTCTGTACAGAGGACTTGATAATCCATGACCCTAAGTCTAGTATCATAGAGGTGACGAAGGGGAAGATTTTGGTAGAGAAATAATGAAAGAGTTAGAAAAATTTATAATATTTGAGCCACTTGTAATTATCGAAATCATTTTGATTAATATCGATATTGATGTTACAAAGCCATTTGGCTTTGTGTTCAAAATCGTACTTTTTATATTAATTTTCTTGCTTTTTATTGCCATAATCACACTGTTCATAAGGGTTGTGTATTTTAGTGACGATAGCAAAAAAGTTGATAATAAGGTACACAGGAGCGTTACTTATAAATTAGCAAAGAAAAATTCAGAGAAAACTAAAAAAGATAAAGAGGAGTAAAAACAATGAGATTTTTCAAAAAACATTTCTTCTCAAAGCTTGCAAAACTGCACAAAAGGAATAACGATAGACCACAGATGTATAACCTAAATGGAATATCTTCTGACGGAAAAGTAGTGAAGCTTCCGTATATATCTGCCGATAAAGGTGGAGTTATCAGTATAAAAGGACTTCCTGTTGGAACGTATAAGTTCACTGAAGTTATAAATGATACACAACATTAATAAGTGTAAACCCGAGCGTGTGAAGAATTTCATACGCTCTTTTTATCTCAATGATTATTAATTTCAAAGGAGTGAGAAAAATGCAAAAAGAAATTGAAATAATCAAAGACGGCTTATCATACAGTGAGGAGCTTGAGTGCATTGCAAAACGTTTTGGTATGACGCAGGAGCAAACGCTTAAAGAGATAATTCATGAGATATACACAAGCTCAGTGACTTTTACAGGGCTACAAACAGCCATGGTATTGATAGGGGACTATGAGGAAAAAAGTAGTTTTGTTGAGTATGACGCTGACGGAAGAATTATATTTGATGATAACAGTTGCAGAGAGCTTGACTTATCTGATAGTGATACCGCTTTCTAAAATGCAGACAGAGGTATCTATGAAACAAAATCATGAATTTATTAATTTCAGACTATTAGTTTTTTGTTATGCATAAGTGTGTCATAGTGACACACAACTTAAAATCGCAAACACGAGCGTGTGAAGAATTTCATACGCTCTTTTTTTATAGCCGAAAGGAGAAACACCATGAATACTGAAACGCCAAAGAAAAGCAAATTTGATATTCTTGAAAAATAAAAGAGGGGGAACTTAAATGGATAAGCACGATAAGTATGAAGTTGTAAAACAAGCCTGGTTTGAAATCAATGAGCATCTCAGAAACAATAAGCAGGATTACATTGAGTATCTCAAATTTTCCGCAAAAATGTATAAACAGCCATATTCAGACGCTGTGTTAGTATTCCAGCAGGATAGGAATGCAACAAAGATCGCTGAGTATAAGAAATGGGGACGACTGGGGCGATATGTAAGACGTGGTTCTCACGGCGTTGCTGTTTTTGGCAAAAATCACACTTGCAGATATTTATATGACGTCACTCAGACAGGCGGCAAAGAGTTGCCTGAGATGTGGACACTTACTGACCGCAATACACCTGAGCTACTCAATACGATTAATAACCGATACAATATAAACGCAGGATCGGTCAAAGAATGTATCGAAGCAATGACAGCAAACAGTATTAATTCTGCGCCTATTGCTGAGTCAGTACAAAATGCAATATCTCAAATGGGACTTGACACAAAACAGGCTGAGGTATACCGCCATTCACTGGATTCTGTGGTGCAGTTCGTTGTTTCTCAAAGATGTAATCTTTCAGGTAAAATAGATCTGCATACCGATGTTGATGTAAGCGCTCTTGACCTTATCAAAAATGCAAGAGATATGATTCTTTTCAGCAGAGCTGTTCAGCACGCTGCCAAAGACACGCTGTTTGAAATTGAAAAAGAAGTTATCGCAATTGACCGCAAAAACGAAGCTCTTGACAATGCCAAAACCGCAAAGCAAGAAAGCACGTCTGATAGGGTTGACGATATACTCAAAGACCTTATAAGGCTTAAATTTTCGCAAGACCAGATACTTGCACTAAAGCAAGCGGTTGTGGCGGCTGCACAAAATGGCGAGCATAACATACGGCATTGGGTAAGCGTCCGATATTCGCCCGACGAACTGCGGCATATATCATCTTTATTATCTGATTACTATGCTCAGAGTGTCATTGAGCAAACACTCGATCCAAAGGGCATACTCAATGATTACTATACATATGTAAATGAGCTCAATGGTCGGCTGAAGCTGTCAGATATGTTCTCTCACCATGATTATAGTGATGAACAAAAAGCCATGCTGCAGCAGGGTTTTTCTGAGGGAATTTCTATTACTGTTCTTAACGAGGTCGATGAACGGCTAACTGTAGACGAGATAAAAACATTCTTTGAGATGTTTCATCAGGCAGTTGACGGACAGATAGATCCACATGATGTTCAGATATATCTTGATAAAGCTGTAATAGAGCATTCAAAGAAGAACGTTCAAGCGGTTGAAGCTCAGGATAACTCTGTTGACACAAATTCAGTTGGAGTTGTCAAGCAATATGATAATGATTTTTACATTAATCACAGTGAACAAAAAAGTCAAGAATTGTCCTCGTATCAAAGGCTCCATTTGCCTGAGGCGATGAACAATCTTGACTCTAAAGAGCCAATCAGACACGCAGCGTTCACTGATAAACAGCTAGCACTTTCAGTTCTGAACGACTCTAATGATAGTGTATCACAAAATGATAATGAAGTCAAGACCTCTGCTGCATTGTCCGAGCCTACGATAACCTGTGAATGGAGCGAAAGCAACTACTTTGAGGACGGCAAGACCTACAGTGTTGCAGAATTTGACACGCTCATGGAACAGGCTGACAGTGAAATGGTGGCAGGAGCAAAGGCTGCAATAGAGAAGTACGGTTCAGCAAAAGCATGGTATGAAGCAGACGCTGATGACGAATTCTCACAGTTTATGGGCTATGATAAGGTCAAGTTTACTATCAATATGCCTGACGGACAAACGATCACTGAACGCCAGGACGCAGGTGACGGATACGGCGGCGTTATTGATTTTCTGAAAAGATACTCAATATACAGCTCTATCATACCTGAACTTGAAGCTGCAAAAGCCGCACATATGGCAGAACTGGTCGATGAAGTGCCTACACCTACAAATGAAACACAGCCTGAAATAGACAAGCTTTTGGGCAGGCTTAAGCTTGATTGTGATTACTATTTGAAAACAGGTGCAGAAAAGCACTTGTGGGCAGAAACAGTTGAAAAGCAGATAGCTAAGATCAATGAGCTGTATGAGAAAATGCCTGAAAACGCCTACTTCACAAGAGAACAGATCGACGATTATGAAAAGAAAATGCTTGCGATAAAAAATGGTGAGGTTGAAAAACCTATACCATATGAAACGCCTACAATCGCTGATAATGTTCTGTCTGAAGGAAAAAAGACAACACCGCCTGTTTCTGAAAGCGTTCCTATATCTCCTACATCTGATGAACAGATATCACTCTTTGAAACACCCCCTGCTTCTGAAACCGTCACTATACCTGATAAAGATGTCAAAACCGAAAAGGTAGAAAAGCCAAAGAAAAATGTCAAGGCAAGCACATACCACTTTGACCCTGATAATGTTGTTGTGGGCGGAGCTGCCGCTCGTTGTGACGCAAATATAGCTGCGATTGAAACTTTACTGAAATTAGAGAGTGAAAAGCGGCTTGCGACACCTGAAGAACAGAAGATAATGGCTAGATACTCAGGTTGGGGCGGAACTGCTCAGGCTTTTGTTGCGGATAATGAGAATGTTTCTGCTGACAGTTGGGGAGCAAGGCAGACTCGTTTAAGAGAACTTCTGACCGCAGATGAATATACCGCAGCACGATCATCTACACTTACAAGCTTCTATACACCGCCAGAAGTCATAGACAGCGTATATCTTGCTTTGGAAAGATTTCAATTTGAGGGTGGAAACATCCTAGAGCCTAGCATGGGCGTTGGAAACTTTTTTGCAAAAATGCCTGATGAAATGAGGGCAGATTCAAAACTTTACGGAGTTGAGCTTGACAGCATTTCAGGACGAATAGCCAAGCAGCTCTATCCAGAGGATAATATCCAGATAAAAGGGTTTGAAAAAACAACATTCAAGAATAACAGCTTTGACGTGGTCATAGGTAATATACCTTTTGGAGATTATGGCATTGCAGACAAAGCCTATGACAAATACCAATTCAAAATTCATGACTATTTCGCCGCAAAAGCGGTAGATAAGGTAAAGCCTGGAGGAATTGTTGCCATTGTGACTTCAAAATTCACAATGGACAAGAAAAATGATAAAGCAAGAAAGTATCTTGCCGAACGCTGTGACCTTTTAGGCGCAGTAAGACTTCCCTCTGGAACGTTTAAAGACGCAGACAGTGTTTGAGTAGGTAAGCGGAATTGTATCCGTATAGACCGTGTTTCCGTACAGATCAATGGCGGTGATATGAAACATATTTTTTAATATTCCAACACCAATGGAAATTCTGAAATCCGAAACAATCTGAATGGCATTGGCCTTTCGTCCTCCGGTGGAATCAAAGTAACCATTTTTCTCAATCAGCCCTTCATTTTCCAGAAGATTTAAATTCTGGCTGACAGTAGACAGACCCATCTGCAGATCCTGAACGATCTGTAGCTTTGAGGTCAGTTTGCTCCGGTAAATGTATTGGTAAATTTTGGAACGGTTTATTTTCTTTAAAGGTAATGTTACTGTCCATTGGTAACAAAGCTTGTATTGCAGACTATGAAGTGAACAGTAATCATGTAATCTTTACTTTATTAGATAATGTTAAGTCTTACTTGCATTTTAGTATAGAACAGTTAAAAAAGCAATAAGCAGAAAATTACTGGTAAAACCATACAAAAATTAGAAACAAAAATTAGAATTTCTGTCAATGGATTTTTTAAAATAAAAGATATATACTCAACTTACAGTTAAGATATAAAC
>OHLH01000694.1_pt1 | contig 20899 bp, 15 predicted proteins | sample 1569061 | NCBI WGS metagenome assembly OHLH01 (sample SAMEA3879603, study PRJEB24766) | human gut metagenome | biome: human-associated habitat; feature: feces | place: USA | collected 1985/1987
CAAAACCATATTACTACAATCCCCAAACATCTCTACAAATCGGGCTTTGATCAATTCATCTAACAATTGTAATTCATTCGATCTTAATTCAATAATATTTTCTATTCTTTTTAAGTTGTTTGCAATTTCTATCTGTTCATGTTTTGAAGGATATGGAATTTCTGTAGCATCAAAATCCCTTTTTACAATATGTTTCATAGTCGCCCCATGAGTTTTCCTTCCCATTTCATCGAGCTTATAACGCACAGCATATACAAAATAATTCTTATCAATATTGACCTTGTCAAATACGACTTTAAAAATATGCTGATTTAACAAAGCTTTTCCATTGTTCCATATATATACACCTAAGCTGGCAGACCAGGAAATCAAAACATCTCCATCGTTTATCTCTATTTTTTCTGGATAATCTCCATCATAAAAACCCAAATCGTAAGAATTTCCTGTCAAATCCTGAATCCGTATTATTGGTAATCCTACTTTGCCTCTATCATCTGGTTTAAATGCGTATCCATTAATGTAAGTTGCAGCCTCACCAAGTTTAATTAAATCTCTATGCATTTACTCCACCTTCTTTCAACTTGTTATATTGCTTTTTCCAAGCTCTTGAAGGTCTGTGACAAATACAATCACTAGATGTAAACGCACAAACATCTGGAATTGAGTTATTTGCACAGATATCTGGATTATTAACTCTACATCCGTACGTCTGACCATCTGTATCTAACACATTTAACGGCGCCGAAAATGAAATTCTTAAATCTTTTTCATCCATCAAAATCTTACACAATCTCAACCTCGTGTGTATTAATCTTGCGCATCGAACATATGTTTGCTATGATATATTTGGTGCTACCCTATTCGGTAGGCGGTTAGCCTTCGCCACAGGAGTTTATAACCTGTGTTTACATAGATAAATCCACTTGTGGAAATCTATACGGAGGTTTGTACTTATGCTTACAACGGAACTTTTTATAGCCATCATCAGCTTATGCATTACATGCTTTGCTCTTAGTTATGCCGTTGGCTCTAAGAGCAATGATAAGAAATAAGACAAAAAAGTAACCGCCCTGTCCTGACAAAACTTGGCGGTTACTTTTTTGTAAGCGTAATATCAGGGCTAACCGTCTATCGGTAGCACCTTTTAATATTATATTAGCATCCAACCGCTTTCATGTCAAACATATATTCGATTGTCATTTACTCATACAAATACGAATTTGCTAAAGTCGAGTTTGTTTTCCCCTTTCCTAATATTTTCAATCAATTACTGGTTATCATCAGCCAGCAATTTCTCAAGTTCATCCATTTCCTGACTTATCTGTCTCTCCAGATCTCTTATATTTGACATTATCTCAGATGTAGGCGGATACTCTACTGGTGTATACTCTACTTCCTTGTACTTATTGATGCTGAGGTCGTAAGCATTGTCCACTATCTCTTCCTTTGACACAAAGAATGACTTGTCCGTTCGCTTTCTGTCATTTTCTTTGTCAAGATGTGCAAATCTCTCTATTATGTCAGGTATATCGTTATCATTTACCGGTGTTCTCTTATCGTCAAGACTGTATCCGTCTGCTGTCATATCATAGAACCATACTTTGTCCGTTCCACCGTGATCTGTCTTTGTAAATATCAGTATCGCAGTTGACACTCCTGCATATGGCTTAAACACTCCTGATGGCATGGAGATGACTGCCTGAAGTTTCTGATTTTCCACTATTTCTTTACGGATTGCCTTATGTGCTGCAGACGAGCCAAATAGCACTCCATCCGGAACTATACATGCACATCTGCCGCCTACCTGCAATATCCTTATGAACAATGTAAGGAACAGCAATTCTGTCTTCTTTGTCTTGCACATCTTGAGAAGATCTGCTGAAACTGATTCAGCATCCAGACTTCCCTTGAACGGTGGATTTGCAAGAACAAGTGTATATTTATTCTTATCACTATTCTGATCTGATAAGCTGTCTCTATATTCAATACATGGATTATCTATACCATGTGTCATCATATTCATAGCACCTATACGAAGCATCGTTCTATCCATATCATATCCATAGAACATATGATTCATATAGTGATCTCTATTTGCTTTGTTATAAAAGATGTCTTCTTTCTTCTTTTCTCTGAGGTACTCCCCTGACGCAACAAGGAAACCGGATGTTCCACACGCAGGATCACATATCATCTCGTCTGCTGCCGGATCCATCATCTCAACCATCATACGGATGATGTGTCTCGGCGTCCTGAACTGACCGTTTCTTCCAGACTGTGCTATCTTTGAAAGCAAATATTCATATACATCGCCTCTCACGTCAACTGACTGGATTTCATTCATCAATTTATATATCTCATCCAGCGAATCAACAACCTTCGAAAGAAGAATCGGTGTCGGAAGCTTGAATATGGCATCATCCATATATTTTGAATATGCGCTGTTCTTGTCACTATGAAGATTTTTTATAAATGGGAAAACCCATTCCTGCATGACACTGTACATTTTCTCAGCAGGAAAATCCCTGAATACAGACCATTTGAGTTGCTTTCCGTCAATGTTTCTGTCTCCTATCTTCACCTCATCAGCAAATATACTGCTAAACGGAAGCCCTAGCATCTCGCATTCCTTTGCCTTTTTGTTGTCCACATCATCAAGATCATGGATAAACATAAGATATGTTATCTGCTCTATAACCTCAAGTGGATTGACAAGTCCACCCGCGGCAAATATGTCCCATAAACTGTCTATTTTATTCTTCAAATCCCCTGTTATCATTTGTATTCTCCTTTGCACATACAACAAACCAAAATTTGTATGGCTAAATTATACACCACGTAATATCAAAAGCAAACAAATAAAACTCCCCAGACTAGCCATTTATGAAGGGAAAATAACAGATATGGAACATCATATAAATGCAAATGAGCCATATGACAGTCCGGCATACATAGACGAACTCTCACGGATACCCGATGATTTCGACGACTTCAAATACAGTGCAGGCAGATTGCAGTTCTAATTGGTAATTTTGATTACCATTATAAAATAGTTTATACGATACAATTTTATCCAAAAGTCCTAATGCAATTGCTCCATTCTCTCCCTGAGTACTTCCTCCTCAGTGTATGTGTGCTTTCCAAGAAGTTTATCTCGTTTTCCGCCAAATGCCTTATTCAACTTGCCAAGATTGAATCCAACAAGGAATGCGGCAATAACAGTACCGGCGCCCACGCTTCCAAGACTATGTATGCAGATCAGACATGTTACGACCGACACAGCCACCATAGAACAGTCAAATCCGATCTTTACCTTTGAAAATTCAATGTGTGTGCCCTCTGAGACAGCCTGCATAACACCCTCCCCGGCAAGTGGGATAAGATTCGCCGGCAGATAAAAGAATATTCCGCCTGCTATGAATATGGTACTCACAAGCATCAAAACAACCCTGACAACTATGTTATCTGTTGATGGCAGAAATGTGGCAAGATAATTGCAGAATGTCGTGAAGTATCCAAATACTACTCCAACCACTATCTGAAGGAGATTTATCGGTTTGAAATTCTTTCGAAGTATAATGATCTGTATAAGCACCAATGCCGCATGGAATATGATCGTTGCCTTTCCCATCTCGATTCCCCATACACATGTCATCGTATATGGTATAGAGCTCACCGGTGACACTCCCAGATTGGATTTGACTGAAAGTGCTATTCCTATAGTCATAATAAACAGTCCAACAAAATACATTGGGATTCTTACCTTCATGTTCTTCATCTCTTACGTTCCTCTTTTCTGTTGTCTTTTTCGCTGCCCTTCATATTGTCGTACACCCTTACAAGAAGTGACTGCAATTCTTCCGTCTCTTCCGCGGTAAATCCCCTCAGTGCCACAGATTCAACTAAGTCAAACTTCTTATTGAGCATCTCCACATACTCTCTGCCCTTATCTGTCAAATACACGTACAGGGATCTTCTGTCCCCTGACTTTGTACTTCTCTGTATATAACCTTTATTCTCCATGCCACTCAACACAGCGGTTATCGATGCCGGCTCTATATGACATCCCGCCGCGATATCCTTCTGACACGCCCCATCATGATCCTTCAGATAGTCCAGCACCTTGGGCTGTCCCATGGTGAGCTCTGTATCCTTTATCTGACTCAGCAATGCCTTCTGCACCATGAAATGATCCGCCATCAGCAGATAATGTATGGATTTTGTATGTTCGTCCATATGGATTCTCCTCTCCAGATAGTTATAATTCTAATTATTAGAATGCTAACGATATTATACACATATTTTTACCCATGTCAAATCGAACTTCGGTCACCTCCATACGCACAAAAAAGATCCGGGATCATATGAACCACCCCGGATCTCCAATTATTCTTTATTTTATTGAGCCTTTATTTCTTTATGACTGCTTTCTTTGACACTCCTCTTTTCAGAAGGATTGTCTTATAACTCTTAAGCTTCTTCGACGGAACCTTGACGGTCATCTTGGCGTATGTCCCTGTAAATGCACCAGATCCAACTGTTTTTCCTGTCATCTGTGTATTCTTTATCACTACTGTCCTGAGCTTCTTACATCCATAGAACGCCTTGGCACCTATAGTCTTGACGTTTTTGCCCAAGGTCACCTTTGTAACCTTTACATTCTTCTTGAACGCCGCTTTTCCTATCGCTGTGACCTTAAATGTCTTGCCACCAAGCTTTATAGTGTCAGGAACCACAACTGTCTTGGTCTTCTTGACAACAGATACGAGAGTTACCGTTCCCTTGCCATTCAGGGATGCATTTGTGATCTTGTACTTGTAATTTCCATTTGCATAGATCTTACCCACAGCCGCAGTTATGTCAAAATACTTTGTCTGTGTTCCACTGTAATTACCGATTCCCATTATCACAACTTTTGCCTTGCCAAAGTCTTTATTTGACGAATATGCAACTCTGTAATCCTTGCCCGCTGTGAGTGTCCGCTTGCCGCAGGTAACCTTCACCGCTGGTGTTATTGCTTTGCCTGTATATACAGCCGACTTTGTGATTGTCACAGAGGCTTTACTTATCGCCTGCTTGTTTATTGCAAATGTAAAAGTCTTCGAGCCCTTATATCTGCCCTGACCTTTGACAACTACCTTTGCTGTACCGGCATTGGTATTGCTGCTATATGAAACTATATAGTCAGTTCCCGCATCAAGTGTTCTTCCACGTGATACAACCTTTACGGCCGGTCTTATCGCTGCGCCTGTATATGTAGTCTTGTACGAAGCATTTCCAGTTGCCGCAAATGTAATATTTGCATCAACGCTTATATCCACAACTATCCATGTCCATACAGCCTTAAATGTTATATCCTCTGATACAGCGCCGTATGCAGAATCAGCATTATAGCTTGTTCCGGCTTCATCCTGCCATGCCAGCGCATATCCAGCCCTCGATGTCTTGTAATCAGTACCATCAGACATGGTGATATTTATTTTCGACAGATCAAGAGTTGATCCCTTGTTTACAGATGACGCATACAACTGGTTGCCATTCTCATCTGTGAACACAACCTTTACCATGGTTACACTGTCGCCCTTGCTGTCTACCGGATCCTTGGAATAAATTGGATCTCCACCTATTGACACATCGCCATCAACAATGATCGTTCCATCATCTGACTTTACGCCAAATGAATTTCCACCGGTTGATCCGGATGCATCCGCCGTAACACTTCCACCAACCAGTTTGATAGAATTGTCTGCTGAGATTACCGACTCCCCATCGCCAAGTCCTGATGACTTTGCATCAACAGAGCCTCCTGTGATCTCCACATCCGATGCCGATATTGCCGAAGATACAGAATCTATGCTGTTGCTTCCACCTGCTATCTTCACAGTTCCCGCAGATTCGATTCCCTTACCATCGGACTTTATCTGTATGTTGTCTATCTCAAGATTTCCATCTGTCTTGATCGCAGACGCACCCGGGGTTGTCGCTGATATCTTGGAAGATGTATCCTTTCCAGATACCTTTACATCCGCTGCGTTACTGTTATCGCTGACGCATGTTATACCATCAGCAATCTTATTTTCTCCGCTTACCTTTATGACAAATGTTTCAGAATTGCCCGGACGAACCGTGATCTTCTTTACAGTAGCATTGTCCACGGTTATTCCACTTGCATTTCCGGTATCTACAATTACATCCTCACCATTTCCTGTGATCGTGTAATCCTTATTCTCGGTAAATGAAACTGATATGATTCCACCAGACTGTGATACCTTTACAGTTGGATTTTCCTCACTGTCTGTGAATGCTCCAACATATCTGCTGTCATTCAGTCTTCCGATGTCAATTACGAAAGGATCTGATAAAGGTGTAGTCACCTCAAGTGCCTGGCTGATCTGACCAGCCTTGACATTTGCAGTTTCTTTTACCCTGCCATATACATAATATGTAGTAAATTCCTTGAATCCGGTAAACTGAGCACCATTCTGCCATACAAGCTTTGATGCATCAGCATCCTTTTCACTGGATATTGCATACTCGATCTCACCCACTATACCTGACACCTTGCCGCTGACAGTCACCGCATCAGATGTTACTGATGTCTTTGTCACAGTGACAACTGCGGTATTTTCTCCCTTTGCCACTGTCGCCTTGAGTGTTATGTTCGCTGAGCCATTTGCTGATGATATAACCAGTGTATCGCTGTAGCTTCCGGCACCAAGTCCATTTACCGGTTTTACAACTACTGTTGTTTTATTTCCTGCAGAAATCTGCCCTGCCGGTGATGAAACGATCTGGAATGCCGTTCCATCCTTAAGCTTGGCCTTTACATCTGTAAGGGTTGTCTCCCCGGAGTTTGACAGTTCAATAGCTGCATGATTCGCATTTGAATAGCCATATACGAGGTCTGTCCATGACTTGTCAGCACTGCTACATGACAGCTTTCCAGGAGTGAGCACTTTGACAACACACGCCGCCTTTATTCCCGAGCCATCCTTAGCCGTAGCTGTGATAGTCGCCGTTCCGGCTGCGAGGGCTGTTATCTTGCCATTCTGTACGGATACCTTAGCCTTGTCTGAACTTGACCACACAAGGGATGTATCTTTTGCATCAGCAGGTGTTATCGTTGCCTTGATCTCATCACTGTCGCCCACATTAAGTGTTATGTATGTCTTGTCAAATGAGATTCCTGTAACCTTTACGGCTGGGGGCTCTGACGGAGTCTCTGTGTCTTTCTCAGACGTTGAACCCGTTGTTGATCCAGTTGAGCCAGTCGATCCGGTTGAGCCGGTTGAGCCAGTTGAAGGATCCTTCGTGTCGTCCTCTGTTGTCATGCCTCCACCTGACTCCCCGCTTATCGTCCTGAGCTCTGACGACACCTCGCTCTTAGGAACTACCTTCTGTGCTGCCTTCTCCTCATCTGTTCCGCTGTTCTTCACATACAGATAAAGTCCGGCTGCTGCACCCACAAGGCCTGCATTATAGTCCAGTGCAACCTCGTTCTGGTTATAGTCCTCTGAGCTATCTACATAGGTTGTACTCGAACCCGCCGGTCCGCCAACCAAAGCACCGACTAGTACATGTGCCTGCTTTGTATATGCATTTCCAGTTACAGAACCCTGATATCCGCTTGAGGCTCTGTGATGAGGGTACTTTGATGAATACTTGTTGTAACCTACAACGAAACACTTTGAACCAGCATTGTTGCCAAGTATGTACTTCATCTGACCATTTGCCCATGATGAATAATCAGTCTTTCCATATATCGTGTCATACATGAGACCTGTCATCTGATGAGCGGTGTTATATCTCGCCGATCCCCAGCTATCTATCAGACAGAAGTTGTTATCTCCTGACTGTGTCTTGCTCGCTATAAGTCCTGACTGGTTCTCTACAAACACACTCTTCTTTGATGAGTTAGGACTGTAAAGCAGAGCCGCCTGAGCCACATTGTTCCAGCAAAGAGCCCAGTTAGGATTTGTTCTGCCACCATATACATTATTGTATTTTGTCGCATATGCTGATTTACCTGTAGCCTTGTACAGAAGAGCCGCCGCAAGGGCATAGTCATCTTCCCACGAATCTGAGCTATAGAAACCTGATGCCGGACCCGAGCTGTTCTTCTTAGCCTTAGTATCCGCATATGTGAAAAGCTTCTCCGCATAAGAAAGCGCTTTCTTATCCTTGTAATTTATATAATATGCCGCAAGTGCCGCCGCTGTCTCTGAAACGATATCTGTACACGTATCCGAATCAGATGTGAATGTTGCCTGTCCACTTCTTGATGACTGCTTTTCCGGAGCTCCCCAGTATCCATGATCGACATTTCCATCACCGACCTGATAACAGAAAGCCTGAACCGAGCCATCACTTCCAAGGACTGTGCATCTCTCAAAATAAGCAACGAATCTGTCCATGATCCTCTTATAGTGTGCCTCTGTAGCAGTATCCGCAAATGCCTCGGCAAACTCCATGTGCGCAAGTCCTAGAACTGTAGCCGAATATGCCTGTGGCAGACCAAACTTGGCATGATCTCCCGCATCATGGTATCCACCGCTGACATCCACAGTCTTTCCATTATATGTTGTTTTTGCATCCTCAGTATGGCAGTTTGATCTCCAAGAAAACTCACTCTTTGCAGATACATCACTTCCGCACATATTCGCATCATAAAGATACAGTGACTCCTGAAGAAGCTTTGCATAGTTGTACTCAACATCCGTATTGATCTCACCTGTGTTGTCCCCGGCTCCGCCAGATGATGATGAAAGTGAACCGATAAATGAGTCAAATGCACCTGACTGTGAGCTGTAGTACACCTTGACACCTGTTATAGACACACCGTTTGCCGTACCTGTGTAGCCAAGCTTTGAATATCTCACGCTCGATCCAGCATTTACCGCACCTGACTTCTTGGATGTGTTTGGATATATGTACAGCTTTCCATCACTGAATACACCCTTGAGAGCTGACCAGCTGCTGTAATCCTTAACTGCAGTTACCGAACCATTCACATCAGCCACCGCTATCCAGTCTGCTATGTATGAATTGCTCTTGTTATTTATCGTTATCTCTGTCTCGTAGTAGCCGTCTCCCTTGGCTGTTCCATCTCCATCAGCAAGACTTGCGGTTACGCTTGAACTTGTGTTTCCAATTGAATCAAGGTCCGCACTGCCTGATCCGCTGTCGCCTGAACCGCCTGACTCCCCTGATGAGCCACCAGAGGTGCTCTTTGTTCCTGAGAGGACCGCTGACACGATCCTGAACTTGATCGTGCTGTTCTCCTGAAGATTGGCAACCTGTATACCAAATGCCACCTTCTCCGTGCTGGTTGTGCTGATAGATGACAGATCAAGTACGGTCTCAAACTGACCGCTCTTGGACAGATCTATCCACTTGTCATTATTCGACCATGAAGATCCATATGATGCAAATGGCATAACTCCCGCATTCTGTCCACTTGCAGCGGTAAATGTGTCAACCGCATATGTGATCTTGAGCGTCTTGTATCCCGCATCCGCAATAGCCTTCATGGATGCCAGATCTGATGAAGGCGAAAATCTGATCTCCGCCTTTCCATAATCACTCCACTCATCTGTTGCCGCAGTCACCGTCTTCCAGCCGGTGTCCGGTTTCAGATCCTTTGTGATGCTCTCCGCCTTAGCTGTGATCTCCGGCCAGGTTATACTGCCGATGATCATGCATAAGGTGAGAACATATGCCAGGATCCTGCTCGCTGCTTTCTTTCTCATTTTACTTTTCCTCCTTGTACTTCCTTTTTCCTCCTAAAAATTACCCTATTATTAAAAATATAGCACAGAAAACATCTTCTTGCGACCAAATAATCTGTCATTATTTATGCGCATAATTACCAATGTTTTCTGTGCTATTTTACCAATACTTTATTAGCAAGTATTCTTTTTGAAGTTTCTATGTCATTTGCCATCTGGGCCTTGAGCTCATCCAGGCTTCCAAATTTCTTCTCACCTCGGATCTGCTCGATAAGCTCCACCTTGATGACCTGTCCATATATGTTCCTGTCAAAGTCGAAGATATTCGTCTCTATGGTGATATTTCCCTTGTCGTTGACTGTAGGATTGTCTCCTATGTTGGTGATTCCCATATAGACTCTGAAAGGATCCTCATGTCCCGTATGCTTCCCCCGGATTATCCTGATCCTTGAAGCATACACACCAGCCGGCGGGTACAGCTTGCGCTCCTCCGGCAGCATATTCGCAGTCGGTATTCCTATTGTCCTTCCAAGCTGTTTACCGGACACCACTTCACCTGTCATACTGTACGGTCTGCCGAGCATCGGAATGACCGACCTCACATCTCCCTCAGAAATATTCTTCCTGATGACAGTTGAGCTGACCACCTCGTCATCCTGTTCCAGCTTGTCTATGACTATGACCTTATATCCATACTCGTCCGCATAGCTTCTGAGGGTATCCACATCGCCCTTTCTGTCTCTGCCGAATCTGTAATCGCTTCCAACCACGACATATCCGGCCCGCATCATGTCCACCAGAACATCTCTGATGAACGCCTTCGGCTCTGTAGCCGCAAATGCATCGTCAAACGGATATTCAACCAGGACGTCAACTCCGGTATCCGATACCACCTGTGCTTTCTCGTCAGATGTGTATATGGTCTTCATATTGCTCACATCAAACACATGATTCTCCCTCATGTCAAATGTGAACACAACGCCCATATATCCCTGTCTCTGAAGCTTCAACACCTGCTCTATCAACAGCATGTGTCCCTGATGGATACCATCAAACTTGCCCAGGGCAACCGCCGTGCGCTCTGTGCTATTCAGTTTTACCTTCTTCGTGTCCTTTATATGAATCATAACTGTCTGTCCTTAATTACTCACCGGAAACATCTTAAATGGCACATACTGCCTCTTCTCATCGCTGTATTCATACAGTGCCGCAAATCTTCCATTCTCATCGAACACCTTGACATAGGTATCCCTGTGTATCTTATTCTCGGCAAATGCATCCGCACTGAGCTTATTTCCATTTGCCAGAAGCTTAACACCCTTCTCAGCTATATGAAGCTCCGGTATACCCGGCATGAGCTTATCCGTTGTTAATATATGCTGCATGAGTGTCCCGTCATCCCTTGCCCTCTCCACCTCATCAAGCGTCAGACTTTCTTCTATAGTAAAGCCCTTCACCTCGGTTCTGACAAGCTTCTCCATCACAGCACCGCAGCCAAGCTTTTCTCCTATATCCCTGCACAGGCTTCTGATGTATGTTCCCTTGGAACAGCTCACATCAAATGTCACTCTCGGGAGTTCTACTGACTGTATGGTAATCCCATGTATCGTGACCGGTCTCGGATCCCTCTCAATGACCTGTCCGGCTCTTGCCAGTTCATAGAGCTTCTTACCATTCACCTTGATGGCTGAATACATCGGTGGGATCTGCATGTAATCGCCTACAAAACTCATCACCGCAGCCCTGACTGTCTTCTCATCAGGATATACATCTGTCACGTCTGTCATGACTCCTGTCACGTCTTCGGTGTCACTTGTCTTTCCGAGAAGCATGGTACATGTGTATGTCTTGTTCTTCTCAGTGAGCAGGTCGCACATCTTCGTAGCACTTCCCAGACACACAAGAAGAACTCCCTCCGCCATGGGATCGAGAGTTCCGGTATGACCTATCTTTTTCTGTTTTAATATACCACGGAGCTTTGCCACCACATCAAATGACGTGAACCCCTGCTCCTTATATATATTGATAAATCCATCTATCATAACTATTTCAAATCCAATCCAAAGTCTTTTACATCAGTCCGCTGTATCAGTACCTGTTCCAGATCACATCTTTTCTGCAATTTATCAGCCAAGCTGTTTCTCTATATCCGCAACTATCTCCGCAACTATCTTTTCCGGATCACCTGACATATTGCATCCCGCAGCCTTCACATGGCCGCCACCGCCGTGACTGCACGCGATCTCACTCACGTTCACGATATCATTTGCCCTGAGGGATATCTTGTAATTATCCTCACCAGCCTGATACATGAAGAAAGCAACCTCAGTACCTGATGTCAGTCTGAGCTGATCCACTATTCCATCCGTATCCATCTTGCTGGCACCAAATCTGTCGAAGTCCTCCTTTGTCAGAAGAGTGTGGGTTATCCTTCCGCCTGCAAACTGCTTCATATTGAGAAGAGCATAGCCCAGAAGCTTGTTCTGTATGAGCGTCTTCTTGTAGAAGGTCTCATCTATGACAAAGCTTGGTCTTGCCCCCTTCTCTATAAGAATTCCCGCTATAGTCATGGCTGCCCTTGTTGTATTGCTGTGCTTAAACACTCCCGTATCGTGGACTATTCCGGTATACAGGCACTCTGCACACTTTTGATTGATCTTATCAGCGTCAAGGAGCTTGAATATAGCTTCCGCAGCGGAGCACGCATACGGCTCCACATAGCATACATCTCCAAAACCCTTATTGGACACATGGTGGTCTATGCAAAGAGTTCTCTTCGCAGTCTCATAATATCTGACAAATGGTGTGAATCTGTCCATATCTCCGCAGTCAAGCGACATAAACAGATCATAGGTCTCATCATCTGCCTCATGCTTTACAGTAGATGCACCATTCAGGAACATGAATACATCCGGGAATTCCTGAAGATATACCTGAACCTCCTTGTCAGGGTAATTGCTTGTAATATAGTTATACATTCCAAGTGTTGAACCTATACAGTCACCATCAGGATTGATATGTCCTGTTATGGCTATGCTGTCTGCGTTCTCTATCTCCCTTATAAGATCGTTCATGATATACCTCCTTTTAAATTCTCATATTATATCCTACTCTTCAAACTCATCTTCACTCTCTGAGTTTTCATCTGTACTCTCGTCAGCATCGCCATGCTTTCCGAGAGCCTCATCTATCTTGTGGGACATACTGACACCATACTCTATGGACTGGTCCATGATAAATGTTATCTCCGGTGTATTGCGCAGATTTACAGAATGAGCAAGCTCTCTTCTGATATATCCCATTGCGCTGTTCAACCCTGCAAATGTGGAATCAACAGCATCCTGGTCACCCAGGACACTGATATATGCCTTACAGAACTTGAGATCAGGTGTGACAACCACATCAACGACCGAAGTCATAGGTGATATTCTTGGATCCTTGATCTCACGGCTGATGATCCTGCTGAGTTCTCTCTGGACCTCACCGTTGATCCTGTTATTCTTTACACTGTTTTTTCTCATATCTATTACTACTTTCTAGGCACCTCTACCATCTCGTATGCCTCTATCTGATCTTCCTCTGCAACGTCCTGGAAGTTCTCGAATACCATACCACACTCAAAGCCGGACTTAACTTCCTTGACATCATCCTTGAATCTCTTGAGTGAAGCAAGCTTTCCTTCAAATATAAGATTGCCCTCTCTGGTAATCCTTACGCTGCAGTTTCTGTTGATTGTTCCGTCGAGAACATATGAACCGGCAATGACACCGATACCAGAAGCCTTGTATGTCTGTCTGATCTCTGCGTGTCCGATGACCTTCTCCTCATATATAGGATCAAGCATACCCTTCATTGCTGAATCAATATCCTCTATTGCATTGTAAATGACTCTGTACAGACGAACATCTACCCCCTCGCTGTCAGCCATATCCTTTGCTCTCGCATCCGGTCTGATATTGAAACCGATTACGATGGCATTTGATGCTGATGCAAGAATTATATCTGACTCGTTGATAGCACCTACACCTGCATGTATGCACTTGATAACGACCTCGTCATTTGAGAGTTTTAAGAGACTCTGCTTAACGGCCTCAACTGACCCCTGTACATCTGCCTTGATGATGATCTTGAGCTCCTTGAGGTTGCCGGCCTGGATCTGGCTGTACAGATCGTCAAGTGACATTCTCTGCTTTGTATCTGCAAGAAGCTTCTCCTTACCCTGCGAGATATATGTCTCTGATATGGTTCTTGCTTCCTTCTCATTGTCAACTGCCATGAATATCTCGCCTGCATCAGGAACTGTGTTGAGACCCTGGATCTGTACAGGTGTTGATGGAAGAGCCTCTGTAACTCTCTCACCTCTTGAGTTGGTCATGGCACGTACCTTACCATGTGACGCTCCGACAGCGATGTAATCTCCAACATGGAGTGTTCCCTTCTGTACAAGCATTGTTGCAACAGGTCCACGTCCCTTGTCAAGCTCAGCCTCGATGACGATACCTCTTGCCTTTCTGTTAGGATTTGCCTTAAGTTCAAGCACATCCGCTGTGAGGAGGATCATCTCAAGGAGATTGTCAATACCTTCCTTAGTATGTGCAGATACAGGACAGAATATTGTTGAACCACCCCAATCCTCTGGGATAAGCTCATACTCTGTAAGCTCCTGCTTAACTCTCTCTATATTGGCACTTTCCTTATCGATCTTGTTGATCGCTACTATGATCTCAATCCCAGCAGCCTTTGCATGGTTGATAGCCTCGATAGTCTGTGGCATTACTCCATCATCGGCAGCTACAACAAGGATAGCGATATCTGTACTCTGTGCACCACGCATACGCATTGCTGTGAACGCCTCATGTCCAGGAGTATCAAGGAATGTTATAGTCTGGCCATTTACATCGACAACTGATGCACCGATGGCCTGTGTGATTCCACCAGCCTCACCTGATGTTACCTTTGTCTGTCTGATGGCATCAAGAAGTGATGTCTTACCATGATCAACATGACCCATAACGCAGACTACAGGAGGTCTTGAAACCATATCCTTCTCGTCCTCTTCATCCTCCTTAAGGAGCTCCTCGATCACATCAACTTTCTCCTCTTCCTCAGCTATGCAGTTGTACTCAAGTGCGATCTCTGAAGCCTCGTCAAATGGAAGCTCTGAGTTCACATTGACCATCTTACCTGCGAGGAACAGCTTCTTGATAAGTGCTGTTACAGGAGTCTTTACCGCATCAGCCAGCTCCTTGAGTGTTACAACCTCAGGAAGTGTGATGGTTCTGATTGCATCCGGATCCTCCTGTGGTGCCTGCTGCTTCTTCTGTGGCTTGTTCTTCACATTCTTCGCAAGTCTGCTGATATCAGCCTCGACCTCCTCAGGTGATCTTCTGTTGCCCTTACGTGGCTTGTTCTTATCTCTGTTGTAGTTATCTCTGTTCTGGCTCTTTAAATCCTTACCCGGCATCTCCTTCGCATCGAAGTCCTTGCGATCTCTCTTGAATGGTGCTCTCTTCTGAGCTGGGCTGTCATCCTCGTCATCCTTGCCAAATGGCATATTGATACGGTTGCTGAAACGGTTGCCACCATCTCTGTTAAAGCCTCTTCCGCCCTGGTTTCTATCTCCATTGCCGAAGCGTCCGCCACCCTGGTTTCTGTCTCCGTCTCTGTTAAACCTTGGTCTGTCACCCTGGCCGTCCCTGTTAAATCTTGGTCTGTCACCCTGGTTTCTATCACCATCTCTGTTAAACCTTGGTCTGTCATTCTGGCCGTCTCTGTTAAATCTTGGTCTGTCACCCTGGTTTCTGTCGCCATCTCTGTTAAACCTTGGTCTGTCGCCCTGACCGTCTCTGCCTACTCTTGGTCTGTCACTCTGATTTCTGTCGCCCTGGCCATCTCTGCCGAATCTTGGTCTGTCACCCTGATTTCTGTCGCCCTGGTTCCTGTCGTTGCTGAATCTGGCTCTGTCTGAACCGCCCTGTCTGTCGTTGTTAAATCTGACTCTGTTACCGTTGTTATTCATCTTGCCGCCGTTTCTGTCCTCCCTGGCAAATCTTACATGATTGCCAGAACCCTGTCTGGCTGCTGAATTGTCATCCCTTGAAGGATTCTGCTTCTGCGCGTCCGCCTTTGGCGCTGCAGCAGGCTTTGCTGTCTCAGGCTTTGGCTGCTCTGTCTTAGGCGCTGCCTTTGGAGCCTCCTGCTTTGGTGCTGCAGGCTTTGGGGTCTCAGCCTTTGGAGCCTCGGCCTTTGGCGCAGTCTTTGCTCCAAACTTAGCCTTAATTATTCCAACCATCGAATCGTCCAGATTGGACATATGACTCTTGATCTCTATTCCCTTTGCGCCAAGTGTATCTATGATATCTTTATTTGAAATGTTTAACTGTTTTGATAATTCGTGTACTCTGATTTTAGCCAAATGTTACACCTCCATGTTTTCATTTACATTCATGTACTTTATGATCTGATTCCCGAATCCCTCGTCAAGTATCGCAATGGATGTTCTCATCTCATTGCCACTGTACTTGCCAAGCTCATCCTTTGTCCCGTACTCATAATAAGGAATCCCATAATAATTACATTTCTGGTCGAAAAGTTTCTTCGTATTGTCAGAAGCGTCCTTCGCCACAATGACCACGTACGCGCTCTGATTCTTAACTGCTTTCTCTACTGAGAAATTGCCACTGCACAGCCTTCTGGCTCTGGCACACAGAGAAATTAACGAGTAGATCTTGTTATTCTTCAATGTCACGCAGCTCCTTGTCTAATTGTTCATACACCTCAGCAGGTATGCTGACCTTGAAAGCCTTCTCAAGTGCTTTGCTTCCAACCGCCTTCTTAAGGCACTCGGATCTCTTGCATATATAAGCGCCTCTTCCGTTGAGCTTGCCAGTTGCATCAACTGCGAACTGCCCGTCATTGCTTCGGACTATCCTTATCAGCTCACTCTTCGGCATCATCTCACGGCATCCAAGGCATTGCCTCAGAGGTACCTTCTTTGCCATCTCATCACTCCCTATTCTCTATCATGTGCCACTACATCAATGCAAATGATTACTCTTCGTCGTTTGTGTCTACTGTTTCATCTATGTCAAATGAAGCAGCATCGGCATCTTTATCTTCGCTTACTTCATCATAATATTCATCGTCGTTATAAGGATCAAAGTTCTCATCCTCTGGCTGCTCATCAAAGTAACCCATCTCCTCGGCCTTTGAATGGCTCTTGATATCGATCTTGTATCCTGTCAGCTTGGCTGCAAGGCGGGCATTCTGACCCTTCTTACCGATTGCAAGTGAAAGCTGTGTATCAGGTACTACGACAAATGCTGTCTTCTCATCAAGATCAACTGATACGTCCTCAACATCTGAAGGACTGAGCGCATTGTAAATAAACTCAGCAGGGTTCTCACTCCAAGGAATGATGTCGATCTTTTCACCGTTCAGATCTGCAACGACAGCATTCACTCTGTCACCATTGATTCCTACGCATGCTCCAACTGCATCGACGTTCTCATCGTTTGACCATACTGCGATCTTAGATCTTGATCCTGCCTCTCTGCAGAAGCTCTTGATCTCAACTGTTCCGTCTGCGATCTCTGTTACTTCCTTCTCAAAAAGTCTCTTGACGAGCTCTGGATGAGTTCTTGATACAGTGATCCTTGGTCCTCTGTTTGTCTTCTTGACCTCTGTGATATAAAGCTTTATTCTGTCGCCTCTCTCGTAGCGCTCTCCCTCGATCATCTCTGACGGCTTTAAGAGTGCCTCTGTCTTGTCATCAAGGCTCACATTCACGCTGTCTCCAACCTGTCTCTGAACGATTCCTGTTACGATATCCTTCTCCTTCATATGGAAGTGATCGTATATAGCTGCTCTCTCGTTCTCGTTGATCGCCTGAACGATGACATTCCTCGCACGCTGGGCTGCGATTCTTCCAAAGTTCTTAGTTGTGATCTCTATATTTACTGTATCACCTATCTCGTACTTGCTGCTTATCATCTTGGCCTGCTCCAGTGTTATCTGGCATGCAGGATTCTCAACTTCCTCAACAACCTCTTTGGCTGCATATACATGGCACTCACCAGTCTCTCTATCCAGTGAAACTGTAATGTTCTCGTCTGTATTGAAATCCTTCTTGCAGGCTGTCTTGAGTGATCTCTCTATAGCCTCAAGCAGAACATCCTTGCTAATGTTTCTCTCCTTCTCAAGCTGATTCAATGCTTCAATGATCTCTGACACCTTTTTATCCTCCTAATATATAAATGCTAATCGTATCATGGAAATATCTTTTCTCGTTATCGTTATCTCTGTCTCATCCTCAAGCTCAATGGTAACTGTATTCTCATCATATGCCTTGAGCACACCCTCGAATTCCTTTGCACCATTCACCTTGGCAAATGTCTTGATCTCCACGACCTTACCTATGCTTCTCTTGAAATCCTTCTCTTTCTTCAGTGGTCTCGTAAGCCCCGGTGAGCTGACCTCCAGTATATAGGCATCTCCTATATAATCATCCTGGTCAAGCAGGTCTCCAAGTGCTCTGTTCACTATCTCGCAATCACCGATCGTGATGCCACCTTCCTTGTCCGCATACACTCTGAGGTAATAATCACTGCCTTCCTTGACGTACTCCACATCAACAAGCTCCAGATTGTTCGCCTCAATGATCGGCATCACAAGTGCCTCCGTCTTTGCTTCAATATCCGCTCTCTTCGTAAATACGACCACCTTTCTGTAAAATATTATCCCCACAACAATTGAGAGTGGGCCAAGGCCCACTCTCATGCTGTAATCTATAACAATCTCACTTATTGTATCATAATTATCAAATAATTCAAGTACAAATATTAACAAATATTTATGCGTTTCTTCTGGCTGCGTCCTCACGGTAATATTTGTCAAGCACCTTGTTCGCCTTCTTGTCGTCAAGAACGCATTTGTTGGACAGTGCAACCTTGACGAGTTCATCCAGTGCTTCCTCCCTAAGTGCCGTGCTCTTGATGTTGACATTTGCAAGCTCTGTGTACGCTCCCATCTTTCTTGTGAGCGCCTCGTACTCCTCTGGAAGCATCCTGTCTATCATATTCCTGATCTGCTTGGATACCGCCTGGCTGTTGCCGCCTGTTGTGACTCCCACCACAAGATCTCCGCGGACGATAACGCCTGGAAACAGGAAGCTGCTGAGCTCCTTGTTATCAGCCACATTTACCATGATGCCCCTGTCATTACAATATGTACCTATCTTGGCATTGATCTCCGGGCGCCTGGTTGCCGCCACAACAATGTCTGCATTCTGCAGTATGTCAAGTGCCACGTTGCTCTCATGTACATTTATTCCCTTTATCGCTTTTATATCATCGCACACCTTTGGCGCAATGACCGCTATCTTCGCTCCGAAATACAGCAGCGAATTGATCTTTCTAAGTGCTGCCTTACCTCCACCTACAACTATTACTTTCTTGCCCTCAAGATCGATGTACATTGGAAAGTATGCCATATCTTATCTCCTCCGAATATTCTATAAATCTAGTCATATACTTACTGTGAAAGCTGCTTAAAAAACTTTCACAGCAAATTATAAATGAGGAATTAAGAAATGGCAATTACAAATAACGTTGGTTCACTAAAAATTCAGATAACGAACAACAATTTCTTTCCCGTCGAGGGTGCTTCCGTATACATAAGCCCTACGGGAATGCCCGATTCCACCTCAGAGGAATTTGTCACCGATGAAAATGGTATCGTCATCGACGAAGAGCTTCCCGCCCCCGATGTCGCCTACAGTCTGGAGCCTGGCGAAAACCAGCCATACTCGGAATACAACGTGCTTGTGAACGCTCCCGGATACAACGAGCGCTTCATCTCCGGGGTTCAGATATTCTCCGGTGAGAACGGGATCCAGAACATAGAGCTGACACCATCCGATGGAAGCGATACGAACCCTACCGTTCTCGACGCCCACACCCTCTGGGAGCAGTATCCACCCAAGATCGCCGAGGACATGATAAAGCCGGTGAATCCATCAGGCGGCATAGTGTTGAGCCGCGTCGTTGTACCTGAGACCATAGTTGTCCATGACGGCGCCCCGGCGGACTCCACCGCCAGGGACTACTATGTTCCATATAAGGATTACATAAAGAATGTTGCCTGCAACGAGATATATTCCACCTGGCCTGATGCAGCCATCCGTGCAAATGTACTTGCGATACAGTCATTTACCCTTAATAGGGTCTATACCGAGTGGTACAGGGGAAAAGGATACGACTTTACTATCACGAGCAATACTGCGTTCGACCAGAAGTGGGTCTACAATGCAACCATATTTGAAAATGTCTCCCAGATCGTCGATGAGATGTTCGCCAACTATCTCTCAAAGCCCAACGTTACACAGCCACTGTTCACCCAATACTGCGACGGCAGACGTGTATCCTGTCCTGGCTGGATGACACAGTGGGGGTCAAAATCCCTGGCAGACGACGGTCTTACCGCCATCCAGATTCTCAGATACTATTACGGGGATACAATATACATCAACACCTCGGAGACTATATCCGGTATACCTTCTTCTTATCCGGGCTACGAGCTGACCATCGGTTCAAGCGGCGACAAGGTCTCCCAGCTCCAGAGACAGCTCGCCAGGATCTCACTCAACTATCCTGCCATCGGTACCGTAACCGTCGATGGTTTATATGGTCAGAACACCGCAGATGCCGTGAGAAAGTTCCAACAGATATTCAATCTTCCGGCTACAGGTGTCACTGACTATAAAACATGGTATAAGATTTCGCAGATATATGTGGGAGTTACCAAGATTGCAGAGAATGTGTAATACACTGGGGGCAAACACAAAAAAAGCTGAAATCTTAATGATTTCAGCTTTTAGCAGTTCGTAGGGGAATCGAACCCCTGTTTTCGCCGTGAGAGGGCGACGTCTTAGCCGCTTGACCAACGAACCATAGGTTTTATTTTTTAATTGTAGGATCTTTTAAACTATTCAATCCTTAGCAGTTCGTAGGGGAATCGAACCCCTGTTTTCGCCGTGAGAGGGCGACGTCTTAGCCGCTTGACCAACGAACCATAGGTTTTATTTTTTAATTGTAGGATCTTTTAAACTATTCAATCCTTAGCAGTTCGTAGGGGAATCGAACCCCTGTTTTCGCCGTGAGAGGGCGACGTCT
>OHLH01000696.1_pt1 | contig 20893 bp, 13 predicted proteins | sample 1569061 | NCBI WGS metagenome assembly OHLH01 (sample SAMEA3879603, study PRJEB24766) | human gut metagenome | biome: human-associated habitat; feature: feces | place: USA | collected 1985/1987
GGCCGACTATGAATAATGCACTCTAATGTCTTTTACACCGTTGTATAATACGTTTGCGCCTTGTGCGCAATAGGTTCGGGCTACGTACTTCATCTGTAATAGCTCTGGAGTTAGTGACGCCTAACGGCCATGAACAACTCTGCTTACGGTCGTCAAACGATTGCTTTATGGTCGAAAGCAGGGTTGTTCATGGCCGTTAGGCGTCATAAATTCCCTATGCCACAGCAGACAAACAAAGGGAGAAGAGTAAAGGAATACCTATGTTTTAGATAAAAATCCACAAGCTTTCACTCGTGCTCTCCATAGGTTATGAGAGCAGGCTTCGCGCTCTGTGCGATAAATTCCCATTTATCAGCAGGCATACTCACTTACGAAACTTCAATTACTTATATAAATTGTTTCAGCCAAAGGCAGTACGGACATTTGCTAAAATATGGAAAGTCTTATTATGAAAAATTGCTATGGCATCGACTTCCGTTCGTGGCGTAAGGAGCTACGTACACGCGAGAAAACCAAGCAGCCACCCTGCAAACTGCCGGACAGAGCAAGCCGGAGTTTGCAGGGTGTTCTGTTTAAAGTATATCAAATCTCTGTTTTAATTTTGCTTAAAAAGATTTTATTCAGCTTCTTTTCGGTCTGTCTTCCCCTCTTTATTCGCCACATAGCCGCTATGCTCCTCAGAAAAACATCCTCAAAGACAATGCAGACAGTTACTAAATATTTGAAGGAGTTATCGGGAGTTAGAAGTGATAACTCTCCTAACTCCTATAAATGAAAGAGACGTGAGCCTTTCCCAAAAAAAATAGAGAAACATAGATACACTTAAACAAAAAACAATTATCTTTGTCACAAATCCGCTATAGCGTAGTGGGTTTATTTACATATTAGTAAGAGCATTATTGAAATTATCTTCTTTATTCAAACTTCGCAACTTTGAAAATTTCCCTGAAGATAACAACAAGGATGCTCACGTCTATGTTTATATGGTTTTCTCCCATCAGGGGGATGGTATATACACAAACGACGTGAGTGACTGTTGTATATCCAGGGAAAGGGCAATGCGAAGGCCTGAATAAAGGATATACAAACATAGTTACTCACGTTTTTTTTATTGTTTAACCTTTAAATAATTTGTGTATATGAAACAGAACACACCAGACGGTAGAGAAGCATACATCACTCCGTCTATCGAAGTTATCAAAATGGAGAATGAAGGAGTCATTGCAACAAGCGGCGAACCTTACCATCCCATTACGCGCTCCTATTCGGGCAGCACCTCTACCCATAGCTACAATTCGGCATCCAGCAGCGACTTGGAAGACCTAATCAATGACATCTTAACCGTAGAAAACTAAGGGGGACTTCATTATGATGAAATTAAGAAACCTTATGCAAGTTGCCTGCATGGCAACTGCTGCCTTGACCGCATTCAGTTGCAGCCAAGAGGAATTTGAAAACAGCGGGCGGAAAGGAAACATCACCGTTAACGCAACGTTTGAAGGCGCAGGTACCGACACCCGTACTACCGTAAACGATGAATACAAGATTCTATGGCAAGATACCGATGCCCTAGGGTTGTTCTGTAGTAATGCAGAAAGTAATTATAGCAATACAAAATTAGAATATGCAAGCGGTGCTGGTCAAACTTCCGCCACTTTCAACGGCAGCAAGCCAAGCGGAGAAACGGCTGTATTCTCCATCTATCCTTACCAACAAAACATGAGCGTAAGCGGCAATACATTGACCATGACTCTACCTGCCACGCTTACAAATTATAACGGCAGCAGCAATGGCCCGATGTATGCCAAGGTGACAAATCCCGACAATCTGAGCGCTCTGTCCTTCAAGCACATGGCAGCCATGATAAAACTGACCGTCAACAAGATTCCGGCAGAGGCCACTACTTTCAAGATTATTGCCTCCAATAACATTGCAGGTACTTGTACGGTAGACTTAACCGCAGCAGACCCGATACTGGCAGTAACGAGCGATGAAAGCAAGGAAATCACCGCCTCCTTCACAGCCTCAGCTGATATAAAGTCTCGCAACTTCTACATTCCTTTGCCCACAGGTACTTATAGTTCCATCACTGCCCAACTGACGAATGGAAGCGACAAGGTATATTTTACCAAGACGCTTAATGACAAAATCCTAGGCAGAAGAGACATATTGGTAGTACCTCCTTTGGATTGCGTTGTGGTAGAGGCTACAACCCCCAGTGCGCTTAGTACAGCTTTAGCTGATTCAAAAAATCTCCCACAAGAAGCACCGACAGCAGCAACCGTAACCGACATTGCAGTCAGCGGCAGCTTCAATACCACTTCTGGCAGCAACGACGGCATCGCCATCCCGGTTTTACAGAACTCGGACATCAACCTGGCGTTCAATACAGCCCCGACAACCAGCACTTCTGCCCCGTTAAAGCTGACCGACAAGACCAATACCAGCGTAAGTACTCCCGCCGCCACTGCCACCAACAGTGTATCCTTGGCTGTGCCGGAAACCACAGCAGAGCAAGAAGCTCCTTCTGTAGCCATCACCATGCCAAGCACCACCGTTACATTGGCAGCAGTAGGCAATAAAGCCACTTACAATGAAGTGACTGCCACTACCGCCCAGCAGACATTGATTATCAATGCAGGCGTCACCGTAAAGAAGCTGACCGTAAAAGGCGGTAACTTGAAGATATATGGAAAGGTAGAACAATTGGTACACGATGCCGGCAATACCACAATCTATATAATAAAAGGAACTGAAGCATCACTTCCGGCAACAATCGACAGCAAATTTGTAGTTCAATCCGACGTGGCAGTCCTAAAGACCGCTTTCGCCAACGGCGAAGATTTTAAATTGTCCGCCGATGCCGACATCACAGGGCAAAGCGTCAGTGTACCCGCCGGAAAGTCCGTGGTTCTTGACTTGAACGGATATACACTGACTGCCGACAACAGCGCAACAGGCAAAATCATCGTCTTGGGCAAGATGACACTGAAGGACAGCTCTACCGAGAAGAAAGGCAAGATAGTTGCCAGCCAGGATTATACAGCGGCTTCTTATAATGGCAGTCTGATTGAAATAGCCGGTGAAGATGCCTCCATGACCATGGAAAGCGGCAACATCAGTGCAGTCAGAAAGACTCCGAACAGTAACGGCCAATATGGCGTCGGAGTGACGGACGGTGGAGACTTCACCATGACAGGCGGCAAGATAGAAGCCGGATGGTTTGCAGTGGCAGGCAACGGCAATTACAAGACGCAGAACTCCATCATCAACATCACAGACGGAGAACTCATTTCTACTGCTGACTATGCAGTCTATCTGCCCCAATCCGGCACAACGACCATCAGTGGCGGCAAGGTTTATGGTGCCGCAGGAGGTGTATGCATCCAACGAGGCACTCTGAACGTGGAAGGCACAGCCTTGATTACCAGTAAAGGCACAGGCAGCACCGGCAACTGGGGCGACGGTACCGGAGGACTGGACTGCGCCGCCATCAACGTAAGTGGAGCATATGGCATTGCCACAGTAAACATCAAAGGCGGTACACTGATTGCCGAAGCAAAGTCACTCATCACAGAAGGCACCACTTATACACCGGTCATCAACGTTACCGGCGGTACATTCTCCGACCCAAGCGCGCTGAAGTACATGAAGACAAATGCAAATGTGAACATAAAGTTGACCGCCGACAAGACCTGCCCGGGATTCAAGACCACAAGCGGACAAACCTTGACGATGGACTTAGGCGGCAAGATCCTTACACTTGCTGACCCGACCGTAGGTTCCACCGGCACCGAAACGAACAGCTGTCAATTACTCGAAGGTTCAAACGTTACTTTCAAGAACGGAACGCTGAAGAGTGACAACAACAAAATCATGATTCAGAACTACTGCAACCTGACATTAGATAATATGACAGTAGAAGACACAAATGCCCAATACGTAGTAAGCAACAATTGTGGCAATATAAGCATCAACAATACCACTATCAACGCAGGAAGCAATGCGAATCAATTTGCATTCGACGTATGCGGCTATGCAAAGTACACTGCTGGAGTCACGGTTACGGTAAGCGGTACGAGCGTCATCAATGGAAAAGTGGAAATTTCCAAGAGTGCAGGAAATACCGAACCTATGAAGCTGAATATCACAGGCGGTACTTTCAACGGTGACTTAAAGGTAGATGCATCCGTGGGAACCGAAAATGCCAAAAGTATCATCTCTGTTTCCGGAGGTACATTCTCCGACCCAAGCGTACTGAAGTACATGGCAACCAACGCAACTGTGGATATAAAACTTCTCTCAAATATCAACATCGCCAAGACGGAGCTTGCCACAGGCTACATATTGAATGCTGCAAACGCAACGGCAAACTTAAACCTGAATGGCCACGACATCATCAATTCCTCAGAAACAGCTGATGCCACTCCTTTCACACAAATCTTTACTGTACAGAACGGAACACTAAACATTTCAGGCAACGGCAATGTGAAGTGCGATGCATCTGCTACAGCGAAAGACGATGGTTATCGCATGGTAATTGAAGCCCGAGGACACGGGACAGTAAATATTCATGGCGGTTCTTACTATAACACCCAGAAACTGAACACCCAGATAGACCTGATTTATGCAAGAGAGAATGGGAAAATCAATATCTATGGAGGAACATTTGAATCCGGCAAATATGGTACACCCAACAACGACACGGATGGCAGATACTGGGTACTGAACTTAAAGAATACAGACAAGAACACTGCCAGCATCCAGGTGTCCGGTGGAACGTTCATCAATTTCAACCCGGCAAATCCGAATATGGACGACAATGAATCCTATTTGGTAACAGGTTACGAGGTTACCCGTGACGGCAGTGTATATACAGCAGCCCACAAAGTCAACGATGGGAGGAAAGAATATATTGTTGGCCCAACAAGTCAGGAGAACCGATAAGCCAAATTCTAAGAAAGGAAGCAATATATCCTCGCAGACCAAACGAAGAGGTATCGGAATCGCCTTATTACTATCTTTTAGATGCGGCGGACAGCGGATTTTCTTTTATAGATCTGCGTCCTCCGCGTCTAAAGAATGACAACAAGACAGTTGAAAAATCTCTCAAATCTTCCTCATTCACACAAACATTCATTATTTTTCTGAGTAGCCCAAAGTATCATGAATAACAACTAACAATCAAAACATATGAGAATACAGATATTGGATTATCAAGTAGGACCGCACACCTTCCGCATGGTGAAACCTTCCGACTTCAATATATTCAAGGCGTTGCCTTCACTGATTCCGTTCATCACGACAATAGACACGACGCAAAAAGTAATCTTTGAAACAGAGATAGACGATGACGAAACAGCGACAAAACGAACCATAGCGAAAACTCCCGATGATATATGTTTCAACTGGGAAGATGCCGATTGCATCATTCGCCCTTTGCCCCACAGCTCACACCTTGTATCCATCACCCCACGGAAAAGCGGGAAAAACTATTGGATGGAGTGCAACGATAACTTCAGGCAATGCTTCATCCACCTACCGGCCTGCAGGACAGAAACACCGGCTCCGGAAAACGAAACGAACTTCGTACTGAACAACTTCTTGATGATGCTCTATGCCTTCAATGCCGCCCGCCACCATACACTGCTGATGCATGCCTCGGTTGTCGCTACTGAAACAGGCAAAGGCTACCTCTTCTTAGGGAAAAGCGGCACGGGCAAAAGTACGCACACCGGGCTCTGGCTGCAACAGTTCTCGGACTGCCATCTACTGAACGATGACAATCCGATAGTACATGTGGACAGCCTCGGCAAGCAAGCCACTGTTTTCGGTTCTCCGTGGAGCGGAAAGACACCATGCTATCGGAAAGAATCCATGACCGTAGGCGCCTTCGTCCGCTTGGAACAAGCACCGCAGAATGAAATAGAGCAAGAGAGAGCAGCACATGCTTTCGCCACCCTCCTCCCCTCCTGCTCTTGCCTGAAGCAGAACAAGGAAATCTATAACGCCATTGTCACCACTGTGACGGAACTTGCCACGCTGGCACCCGTCTATCATCTGAAATGCCTGCCCGACCGTGAAGCGACGGAGCTTTGCAGAAAGACGGTAGAAGGATAAGTTATGAATGATGAACTGAACAGCCGATGAAGAAAAGCATTCCCAACGAGATATTGCTTCCCGAAGTGGCGCGTCTCATCAAAGAGGGGCATACAGTAACCATCACCGTGCGGGGCAACAGCATGAATCCTTTCTTAGTGGACCGCCGTGACCGGGTGACACTGGGCGATTTCACCACAGAACAGCTGCAACCGGGCGTCGCCGTACTGGCACGCGACCTGACGGAACGCATCGTCTTTCACCGCATCATCCGTCGGAACGGAAATATACTCATCCTGCAAGGCGACGGCAACCTCGCCCAGACCGAAGAAACCGACATCGGACGGGTAATGGGCGTCATGACCGAAGCCATGCGAAAAGACAAACGGTACACCGCCGACGGCAAAGTCTGGAAGCTCTACTCCTACTGGTGGATGAAGCTAAACCCTGCTCGCCGCTGGCTGCTCGCCCTGTTCAGAAGAATATAAAACAAAATAACCATGAAAATCAAACAAGGATTTATCCTGCACCGGATAGGCGATGACTACATCATCATGCAAGACGGCTCGTCGAACGTGGACTTCAGCAAAGTCATCAGCCTGAACCAAACTTCCGCCATGCTTTGGCAAGAGATAGAAAACAAAGAGTTCGATACAGACAGCGTGACAGAAGCCCTGACCAGCCGCTATGATGTAGATAACGAATCGGCCCGTCGCGATGCGCAGAAGTTTATCGACTCCCTTGACCGCGAAGGAATCATAGAATAAGGACGGATATGCAACACGCTTTCTTTTCATTGGTACGCTCCGGCCTGTGGGGCACTCCGGCAGACCGACAACTCTTCCGGTCGGTCTCGCCGGACGACTGGGAAACCGTGTACCGCATGGCAAACTCACAAGCCCTGCTTGCACTGACTTTTGACGGCATAAGCAGTCTACCGGCCGAACTGCGCCCTCCACGCGCCCTCTATCTGAAATGGGCTGCCCGGACTGCACAGATAGAACAAGCCAACAAACGCCGCAACCAGCTTCTGCCCGAACTCAATACCCTTTACCGGGAAGCCGGGCTGCATCCCGTACTGCTGAAAGGGCAAGGCATCGGCACCAACTACCGCACTCCCTTGCACCGGCAATGCGGAGACATCGACATCTATTTAGGAAAACAAGGACAACCCATAGCCAACCGCCTCCTGCTGCAACAAGGCGCCATAGTCGAGGGAGAAGCGTCCGACAAGCATGCCAGCTACAGTTTGAAAGGAGTACACATCGAGAACCACCGCATCATCCTCCGGCTGAACAGTCCGCTTGCCAACCGGCACTTTCAGCAGATTATCAGAAAATGGTATCCGCAGGAAACAGACTATGCCCTATTCTCCGAAACCGGGAAAGAGGACTCGAAGGCCGTCAGTATCGCCATACCTCCGGCCACCTTCAATGCACTTTATATCTTCCTACATGCCTTTGTACATTTCCTGAACAGCGGAATCGGCCTGCGCCAGCTATGCGACTGGACTTGTCTGCTTGCCAATCGCCACAAAGAAATAGATGCCACCACCCTGCTTCGCCAGTTGCAGGACCTCGGACTATTGCATGCCGCACAAGCATTCGGCTACATTGCCGTCACCCGACTGGGATTGCCCGCCAACCGGCTTCCTTTCCCCTTGGAAGGCACCAAGCAGATAGGAGAACAATTATTGGAAGACATCCTGTCTACCGGTAACTTCGGGCAACATGATAACCGCATCAAGCCACGCCCCAAAGGATATTGGGCAGGAAAGTGGTACACCTTCTGCCGCGCCACCCGACGCTGCAACGAACTGCGTCAATTTGCACCGTACGAAGCACTCTGGTATCCCGTGACTCTGATAGGGGGAACGATAGCTATACAAATAAACCGATTAAAAGGAGTAAAAGACAAGAAAGCAAGGACAAAGAAATAAAAGAACCCGGAAAATAAAAGGAATGAAAAAGCAACAGAAGGACAAAAAAGTGAAAAAGGACAGACGTGAAAAACTTAGGTATATTCGAGAGGTATCTGCCGAACAACGCGGACGTATCCTGCTAAGTTGCCTCACCGGCATTCTGGGCGTGGCCTTTGCCCTAGCCTTTATCTATGCAACCAAACGGGTGATAGACACCGCTACCGGAATAACAGACGACAACCTGACGCATGTCGCCGTTCTCACCGTTGTCCTGCTGACTGCCCAATTACTGTGCGGAGCTGCTGACACTTGGATAAGTACCCGTATGCAGATAGAGACGGGCAACGCCCTTCGCCACCGCCTCTTCTCGCGCTTACTGCAAAGCCGCTGGAACGAATTGGAGCGTTTCCATACCGGAGACGTAGTGAACCGGGTAGAACAAGACACCGCCGCCATCGTCACATTGCTCACCTCTTCTGTCCCGGCATTCATCGTCACGAGTATACAACTGCTGGCAGCCTTTCTATTCTTCTACTTTTTAGACCCTTCACTGCCATGGCTGATTGTTGCCATCCTGCCCGTCTTTCTATTAGGCAGCCGTTTCTATATGCGACGAATGAAACGCTATACACATGATATTCGGAACAGTGACGGTCGCATCCAGTCCGTCATACAAGAGAGCCTGCAACATCGCATAGTGATTAAAACATTGGAACAAGGCGAACGGCATCTGGACAAACTCGATGACTTGCAAGACATGCTCCACAGCCAAGTCATGGGACGTACCCGTTTCTCGCTTTCTGCCCACATGTTAGTGGCCCTTGCCTTTTCCGGCGGATACCTCACGGCTTTTCTTTGGGGAGCCGTTCACCTCAGCGCAGGCTGTATCACCTTCGGAACGATGACCGCCTTTTTGCAATTGGTAGGAAAAGTCCAGCGTCCCGTGTTCGACCTCTCACGCCTGATACCTTCCGTAGTCAATGCCCTTACCGCCATAGACCGGCTATTGGAATTGGAAAGACTGCCGGCAGAAGCGGACGGTGACAGCATATTCCTCGCCTCTACCCCGGAACTGGAACTGAAAGACGTGACTTTTGGCTACACTCCCGATGACCGTCCGGTATTCAGCCGCTTCTCCTGCCGGTAGCTGCATAGCTGTAGTCGGAGAAACAGGAAAAGGAAAGACAACGCTCATCCGGCTATTGTTGGCACTGGCAACGCCACAAGAGGGACAGATACTCTTGATACCCGCCAAACATCCACTTGAAACCAGTCATACCGTCTCTCCGCAAACCCGCAAGAACTTCGTATATGTCCCGCAAGGCAATACCCTTTTCAGCGGAACTATCCGTGACAACCTGCTGATGGGAAACCCACAAGCTTCTGAAGAAGCCATATATCAAGCCCTGCAAACCGCCACCGCCGACTTCGTCTTCCACCTTCCCGACGGCGTAGACTCCCCACTCAGCGAACGAGGTGGCGGACTCAGTGAAGGACAAGCCCAACGCATCGCCATTGCCCGCGCTCTGCTACGCCCCGGAAACATTCTTCTTTTAGATGAAGCCACTTCTGCCCTCGACCCCGACACGGAACGGCTGTTAATAAAAAACCTGCGCAGAGACTGCGCAGGCAAAACATGTATCTTCGTCACCCACCATCCGGCAGTAGCGGAGGCATGCGAATCTATTGTCCGATTATAATCAGAGAATGAGCCCCAACGGGTATCTGCCTTTGGTTAACAAACTCAGAACAGCTTTGCAGGATACTCGCCTGCATCCACCAAAGCCTGAATCTTGTCGACTACACTCTGACGGTCTTCGGGATAAGTCACACCGAACCACTTGCTGGTTGTGTCGAGCACTTCGCAGGTAGCAGTGCCATCGTTAATCAGCTTATCCACCATCAGCGGGATGAAGAATTCGCTCTTCAGGTTCTCCATGTTCTTCGGGTCGCTCAAGAAACTCTTGAAAAACTCTGCACTGTAAGCAAAGTAATCGGGAGTGAAACCCCAGAAGTTCATGCTGACCGGAGTCGTCTCGGGAGTGGCAGTCCATTCACCGTTATCATCGATGTATTTCACCTCACCGTCCATGCGCTGAATCTTGGTGCGTTCCACTACGGAAGTCAGCAGGTTGTTCGCATCCGTTCCGCACAATCCACGGGATACGGTACCGCTTTCGCTCAACGTGTTGCCGATGCGGAAGCCTACCATGGAATATACGTTTTTGGAGCCTTCGGGAAGGGCTGCAAGAAATTTACCCATTACCTGGAAGGAATCACGACCGTAGAAATCGTCGCAGTTGATAACAGCAAACGGTTCCTTTATTACATCGGCACCCATCATTACAGCATGGTTGGTTCCCCAAGGTTTGGTACGGCCTTCGGGGCAAGTGAAGCCTTCGGGAAGGTCATCAATGGACTGGAATACCAGTTCGCACGGAATATGGCCTTCGTATTTGGAAATAATCTTGTCGCGGAAATCCTGCTCAAAATCTTTACGGATAACAAACACAAGCTTGCCAAAGCCTGCATTGATGGCATCGTAAATAGAATAATCCATGATAGTTTCGCCATTCGGGCCCAGTCCGTCCAATTGTTTCAAGCCACCATAACGGCTGCCCATGCCGGCTGCCAATAAGAATAAAGTTGGTTTCATATTTAGTTATTATTTAAAAAGGTTAGTATATCACAGTTGATAACGGCTGCAAATGTACAAAAATTTATGGCTGACAGAAGGGAGTTTTAGTTCATTCTTTACCACTATCCGTTCAAAAAGGTACATTTAGAACGGATAACCGATGGCAAAATGCAACGCCATGCTGTCCTTGAACTTGGGAATATTATAATACCCCGACTTCCCGGTATCATACGGATCATGCAGCCCGATACCCAAGTCCAGACGAAAAACAAGAAAGTCCAAATCGTAACGCAAGCCAAATCCCGTGCCCAAAGCAATCTGTTTCGGGAAATTCTTCAACGTAAATTCACCATTCGGGCGGTTTTCATCTTTACGCATCAGCCATACATTGCCGGCATCCAGAAACACCGCTCCATGCAAGTCGGCAATCATACGGAAGCGATACTCGATATTGGCTTCTATGCGAATATCACCCACGTGGTTGATATAGGTATATTTCCTATCCGTCTCGGGAGGATAGCCGCCCGGACCTATACTGCGTGCAGAAAAGGCGCGCACACTGTTGGCACCGCCGATATAGAACTGTTCCGTATAAGGTGCGGTCGTAGCGTTGCCATACGACCATATCACCCCTCCGGCAATACGCGAGGCTATCATCTGGTTCTTGTCTATCCGGTAATGGTACCTGAATTCCGAGTTCAGCTTCAAGAACTGTGCAAAAGGTACCCCGAAAAGCTTCTTTCCTTCCTCACTGAACGGCTTGCCGAAAATACGGTAGACGGCAGAAGTCAGGTTACCGGCCGACGCAACGGTGGTCTGCCACCAGATGGGGTTACGCTTGCCGCGCACGGAAGCGTTGTCATAAGTATAGGTGTACTCCATGGCAGGAATGAACTGGTCGCGCAAACTAACGTAGAGTGCCGGATTCTCGGCACGCAACGTATCGAAAGCGGCAGTAGGATTGCGCAGTACATTGAATGTCAACCGGAAAGGAGTTATACTGTGCCTGGAAGTCGATTTGGGCTGGAAGTCATAAGTGACATTACCGCCAAAAGCCAACAGCTTATAATACTTGGCACGGTTCATCTGGTCGGCATATAAACGGAAAGTCGTTGTAGCCGGGAAGTCATACTCACGGTCGCCCATCCTAGGAAACACCACGCGCGGAAAGATAAGCGAAGTGGAGATACCCAGTTCATAACTGTTCATCAAGGAAGAACTTGCCTTGCCCGTCTGCCATTCGTACGAACCGTTCAACTTCACATTCCAGCTTTCACCGCCACCGAAGACATTGTTCTTCGTCACCGTAAAAGCGGCACCCGGTCCCGTCTGGTTATTACTCTTCATGGTGACATTAAAATCCAATTCCGCATCGTAGGGTTTATCGAGCGCGGCAATGACCCTCACATCCAATGTATCAGACACAAACGCCGTATCACGCGGTATATACTGCATCTCCGCATAACGGAAAATACCGACGCTTGCCAGACGCTCCTGAATACGGGTCTGACGGTACAAACTATACAAACTCTGCATAGAACGCTGGCGGGCAATACCTGCGCTGTCCTGTATCTGACGTTTCCGCCGATAACCTTGATAGTTCAACCAACGGTAAAGCATGTTGGGACGTACCGGAGGTTTGTTGTAGTAATGTATGGTCAAGCCTTTGTAATCCATGCTGTCATTGGGTTCCTGCCCCTGCTTTCCAAGAAGATAGACGGATTTACGCCCCACACGGAACTGCTTCTCGGCTACCTTTGGCATACCGGGAACGGGAATCAAGCGCATCTGGACATGCCCATTGGGAACCATCATGGTATCGGCCTGATAGGTTAGGTAGTCGGGACGGAAATAATAACAGCCCACATTACGCAGCAGGGTACTGATACGGGTACGCTCCCCATCCAAATCAGCCACATTGAATTGTTCTCCCGAACTGATAAGGGAACGTCGGCGTCCCAGCTCCATAATGCGAGTGGTACGCTCGCTGAAACCACGATAATATACCGTATCTATAAAGTAGGGGTTACGCATGTTCACCGTATATTGCAACTTTGCCTTCAGCGAGTCCTTCGGGTCGATAAATGTCTTGTAGCTGACGCTTCCGTTGAAATAGCCATAATCGCGCAGCAAGTTAACCGCCGCCTTCTGGCGTATATCGGGATTCACCGTAGACATAAGCACCGGAGTGGCGGCAAATTTATTGAATATCCACTTTCCGAATCCCTTCTCATACTTCTGGAAACCATTGTAAATCCACAGTCCGAAAGGAAAGGGATAGCGGATAGTAGAGCTTCCCAGCAACGAATTGTTCGGTGCCGTAGCAAGGGCGGCTTCCACCTCTTCCATAGCAATCTCACCAACAGACGTTTCACTGCGGTTCAATACAATCATCGGCTTTTGGCCGGTATAGAGTATCTCCCCCTCGGGCAAGTGCTTCGTGGTGGAGCAACCTGCCAGAAATATCAATCCTGCAATATATAATATCAGTCGTTTCATATCACATTCCTACTTTTTCATATCGCTATTTTCAGCCTCCGGTTTTATCTTTTTCTTCCTGAAGATGAAGAGTTCACTCAATCGGTCCATCTTCCGGCGCAGCACAAGGCCGACACCCGTTTCGGTTATCTCACCGTCGAGTATGCTTTCGTAGTTTTTATTATGGAATACACGGACATATCGAGTACCCGACGCATCAAGACGGTATTCCAGCGATATATTGTCAATGAATGATTCCGCATCGTTCGTGGCATTGGCCCCGGTGGACACTTTTCCACCGATGACTATCTGTACGCGGTCGTTGAAGAAACGCTGGGAATAACGAAAACTGAAGTCTTTCTGCGTGTCACCCGTTTCAGCAGAGGTACGGTCTTCCACACCTACACTGATATTGGCCCCTTTTATACCTCCCGCCAAGGAGTTTATCTGGCTCTGAAGCACTGAGTTCAAGGCGGCTCCCATTGACAAACCTCCTCCTTTGGCACCACTGTTCAGGTAAATACCCGTGGCAAGCATGGCAATGGCCTGCTTGCTACGCTCTTCTGCACCCATTGCCTGCAGCTCATTCTCTACTGCGGCATCTTCGGGCGCCGAAATATCGAATATCAAATCGGGAGCGTCAAGCCTGTTCTTGATGGAAATGGAAACATCGAAGTTCACCATGCGCGAACCGTCCCCGTCACCGTCGGCCACAGAAGCACGCATACGTTCCGTAGCCTTTAGGCTTAGCGTAGGATTCATAATATTCCCTCGCCAATCCACATAACTGCCGGGATTGAACTGAAACTCCTTCAAGGGGATGATAGGCAGCGAATATTTCATGACGCCACCCGAAAGGGTATAGCGTCCGGTAAGGCTCATATCCCCTTGGGGAGTATACTGCATATTCAAATCACCGCCACCTTCCAGTTCGATGTATTTGCTGCGGTCGGGACTCAAGTCGGCACGAAGACGGACAGCATCGTCAATATGGACGGACATATACATTTCCAATCCTCCCAACGACATGGCAGGAACTTCATCCGCCTTTACCGACGTCGTATCGGTGAATGAGGTAAAGGTAACCAGCCCACTGAGACGGTCTTCCACCGTTAAAGGGGAATCGGTCAACACGTAGGTTACGTTGGTATTGCCCAGCAGATTCATGTTTCCACGCATCGTGAGCCCGTCAAGCGGTCCCTTCACCGTGGCATGCAAATCAACGAACACCTTTCCATATACCAGACTTTCGCGGGTACGCGGTGCATCCAGCAACGTATAGTTCTCTGCCAGCAGATTGAGGTTGGCAGTAGGACGCTCCATATTCCGGAAATCAACCTTACCGTCAATCGTAAACGGATTCTTGCTGGTGGTATAAATGGCAAACTTATCGAATATCAACTGATTGTCCTTTATCTGTACCGGACGGTTGTCGAACCAGTAACGTGCTCCCGCCTGGCGTGCATAGACAGACACACTGTCCAAAACAATATCACCATGCATTTGAGGCTTGTCCAGCGAACCATAAATATAAAGCCCTCCATCAATATCTCCGGTAAAGGCCACCATTTGGTCAGGGATGAATGCATTGGCCATCTTCAATGGGAAATGCTCGAAACGAGTGGACACTTCCAGAGTATCCTTTCCGTTTTTCTGCGTCAAGATACCGTCGGCGATCATCACTTCTTCGTTATCATGTGTAAAATAGGTATTCAAATAGTGCGTATTCTTGTCGCCCGGCAACCAGGTAGCCCCCAGACCTATATCTCCAACCGGTTGGCGTTCGTAGGTCAGTTTCTCTACATTGGCTTCGGCGGACACCTGCAGGGAAGTGGCAGTCTGTATATAATTTGCTTCGGCGGAGAACAATCCCGTAAGCCGAGGCATATAAGGAAGTACCTCCGTAAGTTCATCCAGGCGCAATCGGCTCAATTCTACGTTTATATTCTGCAAGGAAAGGGTATCATTCTTGTCGGATTGCATACGGAAACACAGACCATCGTCGCTGTCCATATCAATATTGGCATAGACGCGCATATTCTTATGCAGATAAATCCAGTTACTATTGTCCGCAAAGTGGAATTTACGGAAAGCGATAATCGGCTCGGCAGGAATAAGGTTCAGCAGCACACCATCACCGCGACCATGTCCTTCGGTCAACGGACGGGCGTTAATACCGAACAGCACACCAGTCTGCCCTTTTCCATCCACATAATCCACAGTCAGCTCCGCATCTTCATTACGGACTTCCCCCGTCAATGTGCTGCGAAACACAAACTGCGGGTTCTTGGGACCGTTTATGACACCACCTTGCAACTTCATCCGAGCAGTATCCTGCTTCACTGTAAAAAATATCGTATCGAGCTGCAAGGAGTCCATGCGCAATCCGTGAACAGCTGTACGCCCATTGATGCCGACTTGCGGAGTAAATCCGAAGCTCAGTTTGAAATCATTATAGGAAATACCCTTTGCAGCCAGGAAATAGCTGACGGGATTCTGGTTACCGGCTTCCAGATGCATGCCTGCTGAAGGAAGGACTTGGCGCAAAGCGGCATGGTCCAAACGCCGTTCATCAATCTGCTTTGTCAGGATAGAGACAAATTTATCCGACTGTTCCATCAACTTCTTCAACGTGCTGTGGGCGCGGAAACGCAGATTCAAGTCACCGGCGTCAAGCCTCAACTTGAGAGAATCATGACGTGCCTCCGCTCCCATTGTAAAGGCAAACGGGTGTTTCAACGGTCGGGGCACCAAACCCAGCTTATGCAGATTCACCTCTTCCACATTCAAATCCAAAGCGCCATCCAAATAGCTGCGGTCAAGACGCATATCCGCATTTCCCTGCATCTTGAGAAGAACATTATCGCTGGCAAGACGGACGGTAGCAACGGATGACTTGAGTCCGGCATGCGCCTCCACACCGGAAATGTCCCAATGCCCATACTGTAGTTTTTCCAAAGAGGCATTCAAAGCAGCCACAGTCTTTCGTGATGCCACATCCACCCCTTGTCCTTTAGCGGACATCTTTGCCGTAAGAGTATAGATAGAGTCCTTGGGCAGGAAGTGATGCACCTGCAAGTTGTTGATGGCAAGGTCGGCATGGTAGGCTTCCGTAGCAAGATTATAGGCGGCGTCCAAATTCAAGGCGCCTTCCTTCTCCTTCAGTTTCAGGGCAGCAGTGCACTGCGCCCCCTCCATACCGACACGTGCCGCAAGGTGCATACTGTCCGGCACGATGATGGAGCCATCGGGAGCAATGTCAGCTAGTCCGGTCAAGAAGTTCAAGTTCTGCGTATGCATCTCGAAGTCCATGTTTCCATTGCGTTTCACACTGTCGGTCAGGTTCCAGAATTCTCCTCCCCCATTCAACGAAAAGGCTCCGGGCAGCTCAGCCGTAAAACGGGAAATCTGCATCTGCTTCAGGTTTCCTTCCGTACCGGCATGAATCACCAACGGACGGAACGGATAGGCTTCCTTGAAAGTTTCCGGCAGGCCACCGGCAAAAAGCAGTACATCCTGTTTGCCGATACGGGCATTGAAACGGGCTGTCAGACGACCGGTGGTAGGTATATTTATCAGTTCCCAGTAAGTCTGTGCCGTAAAGTTCATCTCACTATGAGGTGTCAGCAACTTCAAAGAAGGGATACGGATAACGGTAGAGTCGGCAAATAACCGCCCGGTCAGGGAAGTCACACTTAAACCGGAACGCTCATACATGGAAAATTCCCGGATAACGGCATTCATATCTCTACCGTAGTACATCACAGAATCAATGCCCATACGAATGTCGCGAAGAGCAATGTGCGAGGGGTCGAAGCCTATCGCACTCCCCGGGCCGCCGGTATCATAATTGACAGAAGTTCCAGTCAGCAGGAATTTTCTCCAGCCATAGAACTGGTGTTTCAGGTCGGCAGCAGCGTCCGCAATCTCAGCATCTCCTATATGGGCTTTCAGCCCCATGGAGTCCAATGGCATCTGTAAATCGACCGAGACGTTCTTCAACTTCAGAGTATGGAGTGTGACTTTCCAGTTTAACGCAGTGTCAGTAGTGTCCTTGGGAGTCTCAGTGGTATCTGCAAGCATCACCTGCACATGGGTATCGCTCAATTCTATATTATTGAGGATGGCATCTTCTTTTGTAAGGTCTATGCCATGGCTTTCGAAAAAGAAATGCCCCAGTACTCCTTTGATGCACATACCTTCCATTAAATTGGAGGAGTTGACAGCAACTTGTTTCAAGGTAATGTCATCCACCTCCACTTTCCCTTTGAGTAAAGGCCATGCCTGTACCCGTACGTTCAAACTTCCAAGATTCAGCAAGGTATCGGGATGCTGCACATCAACAGCACTGTCGGCAGGCTGTACCACCAATACACCGCGGACCAACAAATTCAAAGGAAAGCGAAGGTCAATCCGCTCCACGGATATGTCCATACCCGTAGCATCTGATGCAATTGCTGTAGCCTGCTTCCGTATCAAATTCTGTACGGGAGGCACATAGAGCAGTATCATCAATATTATAAACAGTATAATAGGAGTAAGCAGCACCCACAATGCTATTCTCAACCATTTTCTTCTCATCGGAACGTCAATCTTTCATCGTATTTAAAAGTCCTACAAAGTAAACAATTTCTTTCGACATTTGGTTCCCGATAGAGAAAAATCATGTATTCTTCTCTGTTCCCCCATTACGGAAAAGCTGTTGCCTGAGTAATGACATCCTCTATCAAAACGAGGGCGGCAAGGGCGTGTTCTTTCAACTCTCCGGTAAAAGGCACTCCATGAGAAGTTTCCAACAGTTTCAGCAATGCAACCAGTTCCGTAGCTCCAATCAACGTAAAGAGGGGAATCATTTTGTGGGAGACAGCAGCCATCTCGTCCACATCCTCATTCTCCACAGCCTTCTGCAAACGCTCCGCATTGAGACGGGTTTCAGCCACAAAACTTTCCAGAATGGACTTTGCAGCCTCGGGGTCATCGACCGAAAAAACGGTGAGCGAAGAGAATTTATACCCCGGGCAAGCCGAAGCTTCCGAAACTTCCGTAACCTCCTTCCCTTTGTCCTCCACATTCAATTCATGCAGCAATTCACTGACGGTAAACGGCTTATGCAGGCATCCGGCAAAGCCATGCGCCGTAAATTCCTCACGCTGCATGTCACTGCGAGCAGTGACAGCAATCACCGGAACAGACTGTGCCTGCGGTATGTTCGAAGCACGCAGCAGTTTCAGTAAATCAAAACCATTAATAGCAGGCATCTGCACATCAGTAAGCAGAACATCAAAGGTTGCAGTGCGCAAGGCATCCAGCAGTTCATCCAGTTGTAAACAAGAGACAGAATTTATACCACTCTGCTGAAGCATGGCGGCAGTAAGGGTAAGCTGAATACGGTCATCATCAATAAGGAGGACATTCTTCAGTGAAGAATGAGGAACGGGGAATGAAGAATTGCCATTCGGCGTGGTAACACATCCCGATTCTTCATCCTTCATTCTCCGTCCTTCACTCCTTACGGGATAGATAGGAATATATATGGTGAAAGTGCTTCCCTTGCCTGGCACACTGTCTACATCAATCGTGCCTTCAAGCAACTGTACCAGCATACGGACGATGGAAAGTCCGAGTCCGAACCCCTCTTTACCCTGAGCACCCGGTAAGCGGGTAAACTCCTGGAAGATACGCTCACGGTCGGCAGGTTCCATACCTCTACCCGTATCAGCAATGGCAACTACCAGTCGACGGTCCTCGTAACGGGCAGTCATGGTAATACTGCCTTGGTCCGTAAACTTCACGGCATTGGACAGCAAATTGTTGATAATCTGGCGCAGACGCAAAGGGTCGCAAATATAGGTACCGTCCAGCTCCGGGGCAGTGTCGCAATGAAGCGCCAGCCCTTTGGCAGCCGTAAGCGGTTCAAAACTGACGTGTATCTCTTCAAGCAGGCGGGAAGGATGAAAGGTGACCCGGTTGACTTCGGCCTTGTTCAAATCAAGACGATGGAAGTCGAGCAAATCAACGACCAACTTCAGCAGATGCTCCGATGAGGTTTTCATATTGTCCAGATAGAACCGCTGACGCTCATCCACCGTCAGACGGGAAAGCAAGTCGGCATAGCCCATGATAGAACCGAGCGGAGCTTTGAAATCATGGGTAATGGCAAGCATCAGTTTTTCACGGACAGCAAGTAAATCTTCGGCACGACGGCGGGCCTCTTCCAACTCACGGCGGTACCGGTTGCTTCGGGTTATGTCGCGGCCGATGATAATAAGAAAAAAAGCGGAAAGCAACACCGCACCTACGGCAATACCACTGATAATCTTGGCCGAACGGCGTCGGACCGCCTGTTGATACTCGGCTTCCGTCCGTGCACGCAGCAGAGTTTCCGTCTCGTAATCTTTCAGCAAGCTGTCAATACGAGCGGTCAGCATATGGTCCAAGCGTTGCAGATAGCGTTTACGTCGCTGTATAACAGTGTTTACAGCTTTTTTCTGCTGGGCCACAGCACGCAGTTTCTCATGCAAAGAATCGGCCGGATTATAAGGTTCAATCACCGTATCCGTCGCAAATTCGAGGGAGGTCTTTACCTGGATAGCCGTATCTTTCTTTGGGGGGACAAACACTTCACCCAAACGACGGAAAAAACCCTTCTTTCGAGGGCGTGTCACGACGGTATCCCGATGTGTAATGATACGGTGCTGCACACGCTGCTGGGTCACTACCGAGTCCTGCTGGGCAATTATCTGCTCAATGTCACTGGTAGATACCATGCTGTCATTCGCCTCACTCAGCGTACGCAGCATTCTTATCGTATTGGTATCCTTCTCGCGTATCAAAGCTAGTACGCTGTCTGTCCATTGTACATCGCGGTCATCGGTAAGAATAAGGTTCTCCATCTCCCGGTGTACGAAGAACAAGGAAAAAAACAATACCGCCAGCAACAAAGTGTAGCCTACGGCAATCTTTACTTTGGAGACACTGTTCATATTATCAAATCCTTTCCCTGGTCTGTCTACGGAATCTCAGCCACAGCATCACCCCTGCACTGGTCAGTCCAAACGGGAAAGCCATCCAGACCCCCGTCAGTCCCCAGCCGAAGATGAAACCGCAGAGGTACCCTACGGGCAAAGATATAACAAAATAGGATATAAATGCAATAATCATCATCGGTTTCACATCCGAGATACCACGCAGGGCATTGGCAAAATTAATCTGCAATCCGTCACCGAACTGGTAAATCAGGAACGGAAAGAAGAGAGCGGCTACCATACCGGACACTTCCATATTATCTGTAAACCATCCTCCGACCTGACCGCGAAGTGCAAAGACAATACTCAACAGCACCACTTCCATGCATAAGATGACGTGAAGGCCAGCATACGCCGAACGGCGCACATTTTGCCCGTCGCCCTGCCCCTTAAAGTTACTGACACGCACAGCAACTGCAGCACCCATGCCATAATACATCATGAAGGTGAACTGAGAGATAGTGAGCATTATCTGATGTGATGCCAGAGCAAGTGTCCCCAGCCACCCCACCATGACAACACTGAGGCTGAAGGAAGCGGTCTCCATTCCCATCTGCATACCGACAGGCCAGCCCAAAGCATTGAGTTTCCTGAACATCGGTGTCGACCATCCCAGCCTCATAAATCCGAGTCTATAACGGATAAAACGGCGACTACTAAGCACAATCACCGCAAAGACCACGACCATCACAATGCGAGAGAACAAGGTACTTACACCCGCACCAAGCAATC
>OHLH01000736.1_pt1 | contig 19859 bp, 19 predicted proteins | sample 1569061 | NCBI WGS metagenome assembly OHLH01 (sample SAMEA3879603, study PRJEB24766) | human gut metagenome | biome: human-associated habitat; feature: feces | place: USA | collected 1985/1987
CATTTGGCTGAGATTGAAAAATCGTTCGGCTGAGATTGATTTTTCAATCTCAGCCGAACGATTTTCGGTTCTCTACCGAATGTTTTTACCACGTGCCCAAAGGCCGTTTTCAGTCTTCAAACATCCCCTTTGCGTCCACCCCCAAAAGCCCGCAAAGTTGAAGCACCATTTCTTGTGGAAGCCCCATGCGCGGGTCGTCCGTCGCAGGCCAAAGGGATGCCAGGAAGTGAGGCCACTCCTCACGATAAACTCCGGCCATGCGATGGTTGTAATCCGAAGTCTGCCGCAAGGAGAAACGTACGTTGGCCATGCGGTCGGCCAACTTGACCATGGGGGCGTACGGTACGGCACGGATACCCTCATAATATTTCACGCCCGCACGCTCGGCACGTGTACGCCCTTTTTCGTTCGTCAACGCGTACACAATCTCCGCCGCCATGAACGCCTGTGCCTCGTCCAGCCCCAAAGACCGGGCGCGTTTCCGCACGTCGTTGTACGTCAGACGGGCATCCTCGATACTGTCGTGGAACCAGGCCCCGAACATCACGGCCGGAACATCTTCCGCCCGCGTGCATACCTCGCCTCCATAACGGGCCACCAGTTCCGCCACACCGTCCAAATGGTAAGAATAAGGCAAGTCTACGCCATAAAATTGGTTGACGGCCGCATGCGCCTCATGCGCGGCATGGCGGATACGTTCCAACAGGTCCGACTGCCGTTCCAGTATTTCAGAAAATAAAGTCTTGTTTTCCATATTCCTTTGATTTTGATTTACAAAGGAAACAAAAATCCATATACCGGACAAGATTCCGCCCGACAAGATGCCACCAATAAGAAGTATTTATTAAATTTGCAGGAGATGCGGATACAAAACCATTGATGGAGGCACATGAAGACAGAAGAAATCATAGAACTTTTCCGGCAATTCGAATCGATAGCCAACGAATATGAAGGTGTCGAATGTTGGAGCGCAAGGGAACTTGCCAAATTACTTGGATACGCCCAATGGCGCAATTTTGAAAACATAGTAAACAAAGCCAAAGCGGCATGTGAACATGCAGAACAAGAGGTTTCATACCATTTTGCTGAAGTCGGCAAAATGGTTTCCCTCGGTTCCGGTTCGGAACGCGAAGTTTCCGATTATATGCTCACCCGCTATGCCTGTTACCTCGTCGCCCAGAACGGTGACCCGAGAAAACCGCAAGTGGCATTTGCCCAAAATTATTTCGCCGTGCAGACGAGACGAGCCGAACTGGTACAACAACGTATCCTCGACTACGAACGGATACAAGCGCGCACCAAACTTGCAGAAACAGAAAAACGCCTGTCCGGTATACTTTATGAACGTGGCGTGGACAGCAAAGGCTTTGCCCTTATCCGTTCAAAAGGAGACAAGGCCTTGTTTCGTATCGACACGGCATTGCTCAAAAGGAAATTAGGAGCACCAGAAAGCCGTCCATTGGCCGACTTTTTGCCTACAATCAGTATTAAAGCCAAAGAATTCGCGGCAGAAATGACCTCTGTCAACGTACAACAAAAGGACTTGTACGGACAACAAGAAATCGGGAAAGAACACGTAGACAACAATGCCGCCGTACGAGACATGCTCCTGCAACGAGGTATTGTTCCTGAACAACTTCCCACCGTGAAGATGTGAAAAAAGTGGAACGAAGGCTTAAATCAGAAGAGAAACGGCTGACCGGAAAAGCAAAAAAGAAATAACCGAACACGCCTATCATCTTCTCCGAAAATAAAATATTATAAAAACAGGAACTGAAAAAGACCCTATAAAGAAAACCATTATGAGAACCAGAATACAAAATGCCACCATCGTCAACGAAGGAAAACGCTTCGTAGGTACGGTCACACTGGAAGACGACAAGATTCTGAGCATCGTCCCGTCCGACGATACCATACACACCCTTCCGCCGACCGACCGCGTGATAGATGCCGAAGGGTTGTACCTGATACCGGGCGTGATAGACGACCATGTGCATTTCCGCGAACCGGGACTGACCCACAAGGCCGACATCGCCACCGAAAGCCGGGCGGCGGCGGCCGGAGGCGTGACGTCGTACATGGACATGCCGAACGTCGTGCCGCAGACCACCACTCTCGAAGCCCTGGACGACAAGTTCCGGTTGGCAGCGGAAAAGAGCCTCGTCAACTATTCTTTCTTCTTCGGGGCCACCCATACGAACACCGGCATGCTGGAACAACTGGACCCGCACAAGGTATGTGGCGTCAAACTGTTCATGGGAAGCAGCACGGGCAATATGCTCGTCGACCGCGAAGACGCGCTACGCGCCATATTCAGCCGCTCCCCCCTGCTCATCATGACCCATTGCGAAGACTCGTCCATCATATCGGCCAACCTGAAATCGTTCCGGGAACGGTATGGAGACGACCCGGACGTGAAATACCACCCTGCCATCCGCAACGAAGAAGCTTGTTTCCGTTCTACGGAACTGGCCGTCAAACTGGCACGGGAAACCGGTGCGCGACTCCATGTGGCCCATGTCAGCACCGCACGTGAACTTTCTCTTTTCCGCCGGGATCCGCTGTGGGATGAAACCACGGGACGCATGAAACCTGTCACAGCCGAAGCCTGCATCGCCCATCTGTTTTACACGGATGCCGACTATGCCCGCCTCGGAACACGTATCAAATGCAATCCGGCCATCAAGAGCGGCGCCGACCGGGCGGCTTTGCGACAGGCACTGACCGACGGGCGTATCGACGTGATAGGCACGGACCACGCTCCCCACCTGCCTGTTGAAAAAGAAGGAGGTTGCGTGAAAGCGGCCTCCGGTATGCCCATGGTGCAGTTCTCACTCGTCAGCATGCTCCGCCTGTCCGATGAAGGCGTGCTGCCCGTCGAACGCGTCGTGGACCTGATGTGCCATGCCCCGGCCCGGCTGTTCCAAATCAAAGGCCGAGGTTTCCTCCGCGAAGGCGCACAAGCCGACCTCGTACTGCTCCGTCCGTCCTGCCCGTGGACCTTACGGAGAGAGGACATCTTAAGCCGCTGCGGCTGGAGTCCGTTGGAAGGAGAAAGGTTCAACTGGTCGGTGGAACAGACCTACTGTAACGGGCATTTAGTATATAATCACGGCCATATAGACACGGACGTCTGCGGCCGGCAACTTACTTTCGACCGATGACCCATACATTGACTTATCGCATACACGAAGTAGCTCCCTACATCAACTGGATATACTTTTTCCACGCCTGGGGATTCCCGCCGCGCTTTGCCGCCATCAGCCGCATACACGGCTGCGATGCCTGTCGCGCCGGTTGGTTGGCTGAATTTCCGGAAGAGGAAAGGGCGCGAGCGGCCGAGGCCATGCAGCTATTCAAGGATGCCAACCGCATGTTGGCACAGTTGGACGGAGATTTCCACACCCACGTACGTTTCGGGCTATATCCGGCCTGTTCGGACGGCGACGACCTGCTTCTTACCGACCCCGAACAGGAGGGGCGCACGCTTCGCCTCGCCTTGCTGCGCCAACAACACACCACGAAACCGGACGAGCCTTATCTTTGCCTTTCGGATTTCGTACGTCCGCTGTCGCAAGGCATATCCGACACCGTAGGTGTTTTCGCGGCTACGGTAGATGCGGACATGGAACATCTCTACGAAACCGGCGCATACGCCGATGACTTCAAGCACCTGTTGGCCCAAACGCTATCCGACCGTTTGGCCGAAGCCTCTACGGAAAAAATGCACCAAGAAGTGCGTACGACCTATTGGGGATATGCAAAAGACGAACAGTTGTCCGTCGAAGACTTATTGGTGGAGAAGTTTACCGGCATCCGGCCGGCCGTAGGCTATCCTTCCCTGCCGGACCAGTCTGTCAACTTCGTGCTGTCGGAATGGTTGGGGTTTCCGGAAATCGGTATCCGGCTGACCGAAAACGGTGCCATGGTGCCGCATGCTTCGGTAAGCGGACTCATGCTGTCCCATCCCTCCGCACGCTACTTTGCCGTAGGAAAAATCGGGGAAGACCAGTTGGAAGACTATGCCCGGCGACGCGGCCTGCCCGTGGAAACGATGCGCAAATTCTTAGCCGCTAACCTTTAACCGTCAAAACAAAAATATGGTATTACGAATACTTCCCGTCTTATTATTGACGTTGATATTGTCCGATGTCTACCTGTACTTCAAGTTCATGTACGGACGCAGGCACCCTCTTTGGACCTATTTTCTCTTTTTCCTGCCCAACGCATTGTTGCTGATTGCCGCCCTCATACTGACTTGGACGGAAAACCATACACCGGAGAACATGACCCAAATGGTCATCTTTTTCAGTCTCTACATGCTCATTGCGCTGCCCAAGATGCTGTTCCTTATCGTGGATTTGATAGGAAAAGGCATCTGCCTGTTTTTCCCCCGTGCCAAAAAGGCATGTACGATGGTAAGTTCCGCCGCGTCTCTCCTTTTGCTCTGTATCATGGGAGCAGGGTTGAGTTTCGGCCCAACCCTCTTGCAAGTCCGCCACACGAACTTCTCTTCGGCCGACCTTCCGCCTGCCTTCGACGGCTACCGCATCGTGCAGTTCAGCGACTTGCACCTCACAAGTTTCAGAAACCGGCCGGAAATGGTGGAGAAAGTCGTGGAACGCATCATGGAGCAATGTCCCGACATGATCGTGTTTACCGGTGATTTGGTCAGCACGGAAGCAAACGAATTAGACGGGTTCGACGAGATACTTTCCCGTCTGCACGCACCGGACGGGGTGTATTCCATCTTAGGCAACCACGACTACCTGACATACGCTTATTACCTGTCTCCGGAAGAGCAAGCCGCCCAACGGGAAGAGTTGAAGAAAAGACAACGTGCCATGAACTGGGACCTGCTGCTGAACGAACACCGCATCATACGTCAAGGCCGGGACAGCATCGCGCTCGTCGGCGTAGAGAACGACGGGAAACCGCCCTTTCCCGAACGCGGCGACCTGAAAAAGGCTTTGGCCGGAATCCCCGGGTACGGGCAAGGCAACGACTCGACGCGTATGTTCAAAGTGTTGCTCAGCCACGACCCGACCCATTGGCGGCGCAAGGTATTGCCGCAAACCGACATCCAGCTCACGTTGTCGGGACATACCCACGGCATGCAGTTTATGCTTTTCGGCTGGTCGCCCTCCAAATTCTTCTATCCTGAATGGAAATACATGTACCGCGAAGGCGAGCGCGGATTGTATGTCAGCCTGGGCATCGGTGGGGCACTCATTCCCTTCCGCTTCGGGGCATGGCCCGAAATTAACGTCATAACCTTGCACAATAAATAGGTATTACTTAACTTTGTATAGTCAAACTGTCACAGAAAACATGATGTTACTCTATCGAATCTACCAACTCTGTATCGCGCTGCCCATCCTGTTGGTCTGCACCATGTTGACGGCTATCGTCACCATCATCGGGTCGTGGATAGGCAACGCTCATTTCTGGGGATACTATCCCGGGAAAATCTGGTCTATCATCATCTGCCGCGTGCTCTTCATTCCGGTTGTCGTACGCGGTCATGAAAACGTGGACAAGAAAACCTCATACGTATTCGTGGCCAACCATCAGGGGGCATTCGACATCTTTTTGATTTACGGCTTCTTGGGACGCAATTTCAAATGGATGATGAAAAAATCGTTGAGGAAAATCTTCCTGGTCGGAAAAGCATGCGAGAGCGCACGTCACATCTTCGTAGACAAGTCGGGACCGAAAAAGATTCAAGAAACTTATGCCAAAGCCCGTGAAATCCTGAAGGAAGGAACCTCGTTGGTAGTATTTCCCGAAGGTGCCCGCTCGTTCACCGGACACATGGGAGTGTTCAAGAAAGGAGCATTCCAACTGGCGGACGAACTGCAACTGCCCGTAGTCCCCGTAACGATCAACGGCTCGTTCGACATCCTTCCACGTACGAAAGGTTTCGGCTTCGTCAGACGCAGTAAACTGACTCTCACCATCCATCACCCCATCCTACCCAAGGGAAAAGGACCGGAGAATATCAAAGAAACGATGGAGGAAGCATATCAAGCCGTCATGGCAGGTCTCCCGCCCGAACGACAGGGCTTTATAAAAAATGAAGACCAGTAAATCCTTATTCAAACGCATACGGCTCGCCTTTTGGGCGAGCCGTAATTCTATCCGGACAAAAGTTTTATTTTAAAGAATCAGTTCCCGAAAATTCCGGTAACTCTGCTAAAGAATCCTCCGGCAAGACGTCGTCATAACCATACCCCATTTGCGTCATATTCTCCTTGGCCGCCTTGATGTAATTTTTCACATATACATCATTCTTAAAATAAGGGGTAGCCTTGGCCATGATCTCTTCTATTTGAGGGGTCATCACCGGATAAGGATAACTGCTTGTCAGAATCATAAAAACGCCTGCTCCCAAGACATTATCGAAATTGGACGTAATGAAATTGGTAATCAAACGGTCGTTCTGCAATGCCAGACGGTTGGCTTCGTCATTCAAACGCACCATAATGACATCCTCATCCACCCCATCCATAATCATTTGGCTTTCCTTATGCGGCAATTCTGCTATCTGATTGTCCAACCGCGTCTTGCGACGGATAAAACTATATAAGGTATCGTTCAGAGCACTTCCTGTCACGTATTGACGTGCCGTACTGATATGTATGGACAGTTCTTCCGGCCCCAGGACAAACGGCATCAGGCATTCATCATCTATAAAAAGGCTCACCATCATGACGGAATCCAGTGCACCGATAAAATTAAACTTCCCATGCACCACGTCGCTGGAGTCAATATCCACCAGATCATCATCCTTATAGGCTTTCAAATACAGTTTTTTCCCATCCATGGTCTGTATCGTAGAGTTTCCTTCCACCATGTATTCTGTCTGGTGGCAAGAAGCCAACACCATAAGGCTCACCAATATCCATAAAAAATTTTTCATTCTTCTTATATTATTCCGGACTTATAGGGGTACAAAGATAAGCGCTTATCACCAGAGGATAAAGCGTTTTATCACTATTTAAGCTTGTCTTTTCCGTTTTAAAACTTATTGTTGTTTTTTCGTGACTTTTCCTTCTCCAATTCGGCCGGAATACGAAAAGCGGTGTACAATTCCAGCACGCAAGCGACTGCCAGGCATACCACCCATTCCTGTCCGCGGGCAAAACCGAAATCAAAAATACGCATAGCCATAAAAAAGGCTGTACAAACCAACAAAAGCGCACCGATGACTTGTTGTCCCCGCAACCGGCGGATAACGAAATTATCCCCTTCGTACCCGGCACGCAACTGCATCGCAGCAAAAGCGCAAGCCCCCACCGTATAAAGATAAAAAGCATAAAGCCAACCGGTAAAAAAAGTGGCTGCCCCAATCAACAACAGCACAGCTCCGGTTATGAATACTATATTTTGAATCTTATTCAGCCTCTTCATCCGTAGTTTTTTCTTGTATGACAAAAATATCTTCGTCGTCTGTCTTCATGTAATATCGCTCACGTGCAATCTCGATTAACACGTCGGGGTCGGTGTTCATTTCCTCCAAATAACGCGTGTCATGCTCGTACATCTCCGTGTACTTCCGGATTTCAGAGCGCAATTCAGCCAACTCAGCCTTATGACGATAGCGGCTCCACAAACTGTTTTCGTCTACCACTCCCATCAACAAGACGAAAAGCCCGATGACAAAACCATATTTATGCCGGCGAAAGACATTCCAGAAAGTATGAAGCTTACCCATAACTTGACTTGTTTATAGGGGCAAAGATACGACAAAATCAACGAAAACGGAGGCTGCACCCGTTTTTTTTGCTAAATTTGCTTTGCGAATAACTAATTCATCAATCCATCATGGGAGAATACATCGTATCGGCACGAAAATACCGCCCCTCGGCATTCGATGCCGTGGTGGGGCAGGAGGCGCTCACCACGACTCTGAAAAACGCCATTGCAGCCGGTAAACTGGCACATGCTTACCTGTTCTGCGGACCACGCGGAGTGGGAAAAACGACTTGTGCCCGCATTTTTGCCAAAACCATCAACTGCCTGCACCCGTCCGACAACGGGGAGGCTTGCGATGAATGCGAATCATGCAAGGCTTTCAACGAACAGCGTTCGCTCAACATTCATGAACTGGACGCAGCCTCAAACAACTCGGTGGAGGAAATACGTGCCTTAATAGAAAAGGTGCGCATACCGCCGCAGGTAGGGCGCTATAAGGTGTTCATCATCGACGAGGTGCACATGTTGTCCACGGCTGCATTCAATGCCTTCCTCAAGACGCTGGAAGAGCCGCCTTCGTATGTCATTTTTATCCTAGCCACTACGGAAAAGCACAAAATCCTGCCTACCATATTGAGCCGTTGCCAAGTGTACGATTTCAACCGAATGAGCGTACAGACCATTGTCAACCACCTGAAGTTCGTGGCAGACAAAGAGGGATATGCATACGAGCCGGAGGCACTGAACATCATTGCCCAAAAGGCAGACGGCGGCATGCGTGACGCACTTTCCATTTTCGACCAGACGGTAAGCTTCACGGGAGGAAACCTGACGTATAAAAAGGTTATAGAAAACCTGAACGTACTGGACTATGAATACTACTTCCGCCTGACGGATCATTTCCTGAAAAACGAGGCAGCGCAGTGCATGCTGGTCTTCAACGAGATTTTAGAGAAAGGTTTTGAAGGCAGCCATTTCATTACCGGATTGGCCGCACACCTGCGCGACCTGTTGGTCAGCCGCGACGCAATGACCCTCCCGTTACTGGAAGTAAGCGACAGCATCAGGGCACGTTATCAGGAACAGTCGCAACGGTGCACGCCCAAATTCCTATACCGTGCCATCAAGTTGTGCAGCGACTGCGACTTGAATTACCGAGCCAGTAAGAACAAACGGCTGTTGGTGGAAATCACCTTGATACAACTGTCGCAACTGACCTTGGAAGATGACAGCGTCGGCTCGGGGCGTAGCCCTGAGAAGATATTAAAACCCCTATTCGACCAACCTGCCGGGACGGTACAACAGACTGCCGCTCCGGTCAATCCGCAGAAGCCTCAGGCTCCCGTGGAAAAGGTTGCCTCCGCCGTTCAGGACAGAACGGCACCGTATGAAACGCGCAAATCCCCGCTTCCGGACACTGAAACCACGGAACGCAGGCTTCCCAAAGTCAAACTCGGCTCTTTCGGCCCATCCATCAGCCGACTTAAACAAGGAATAGGAAATCCGGCCGAGACTTCCCAACCGGCTGCAACTCCGGCTACGACAACCGTAGCCTCACAGACACCGAAAGAAGAAGAAAATTATCCTGTCACGGAAGATAACATCCGTTTCTGTTGGCATGAGTTCATCAACCTCCTGCCACAAGAAGAAACCGCCATCGCACAACGGATGAAAGTCATCCAGCCCAAGCTACAGAAAGATGCCACGTTTGAAGTATTGGTGGACAACGAACAGGTGAAATTCTACATGGAACAAATCGCCCGGCGTATAGAAACCCACATGCGCAAGCAGCTCCATAACCGCAACATCACCATGACCGTACGTGTGGCCGAACCGACGGAGGTCACCCGCATCACCAGCAAACCCCAACAATACCAGGCGATGAGCAAACGGAATCCGGCCTTGCAAAAACTAAAAGAAACGTTCGGACTGGAGTTGGCCTAAGCCTGAAAACAAAGAGGGACACCGTTGCAAAAACGTGTCCCTTCTGTCATATCGTATATCCCGACTGCCTACCGGCCTTGTGCCGTAATGACCTCATTCAAGACATCCGTGTTTCTGGAAAAACTATCGGACGGCCTTATTTCAAGCTAAAACAATAAGCCCATTTCACACCAAAATGCTGATCAAAACCCAATAGTTTGTGGTCGCCGAAATGAGTGCGGAACACGTCTTCATTAAACAATGGCTGTAAGTCCTTGGAATAGAAGAACGAGACTTCAAAATGCCGCCCGTTTATGCCCATTTCGCCAAAAGCCGAAGTATTGGTCACATGCAACAAGTCATCAGGAAACTTCTCATTACTACTGTTATTGGCGTTGCTCAGGCCATAATTGAAGTTATAGGAAGCACCGCCTGCCAAGTAACATTTTATCTCATCACTGCCAAACAGGTTTATTTTCAACCGTGCCTGCAAAGGAGTCTGCCAATAACTCAGCTCATAGGCTTCGCTATCGTCCAAATGGCCGCCTTTATGATAATACGCCCCCAACGAGACGGTAAAATTCACAGGAAAGTCCCAACTTCCCAACGTAAAGTCCACCCGGGGGCCACCATAGAAGACACCGCCGTTTCCGCCTCCCAAGTCAAAGGCACAGAGTCCCATTCTGACAAACTCATCGTAATCTTTACCGAAGAGACGGTTATGCCGGTCCAACCTCTTTTGTACCTCGGCACGCCGAATCGGATTCAGGTTTCCATAAACATCTATATAACGTCGGCAATCATCCCGGCCAGAAAAATGATATTTTTTATTCTCCATACACTCATGGTAAAGCACGTCTTCATCCAAACGGGTATAAAGCCGCCCGGTTTCTGTCCCGAACGAACCAAGCGCGACTGCCTTTTCCAGTGTTTTCCGGGCTGCATAATACCTCTTTTCCCCTATTTGTTCCTGCGCGTCCTTTAACAGGCCGTCCTGTAGCAGGCAAACCATGGCAGCCTTTGCCTCCTCCGCATGCAAGACATGCCCTTTCAAATATCCTTCGTATCCCTCCAACGTGTTCAGAGCCTTAACCTGTGCCCAAATCCTTTCCTCTTCCAGATTCACCAACGCCATATTGGCATCCGCCTCATACAACTTCCACTTTGATGTTTCCAAATAAGACCGGTAAGCCTCTTCCGTCCCTACGGAACAGGCTTTGGTGTACGCTTCCTTGTCGTCAATCTTTTCCAGCATATCACGCGCGTCACCAGCATTTTTATTATCCGTATATTGTGCCAAATAACGTTCATACTTGCCGCGTTCCCAAGAATCCTTAATGCTGTTCCAATATTGTCCGGCTTCCTTTTCCTTGGCCAGTGCGGCCTTCCCGGCCTTGCAACGTGCCAATCCGTCAGACACGTTCGGGTCGCGCGGATTCAGCCCTTTCAATTTCAAAAAAGCACTCTCTGCCGCGTCGTAACGCCCGCCCCGGAGCGCGTTCCGCGCCGTAGACAGATAAGAACTGCAACTGTTGGCCTTGGCAATCTTCTGTCTGGCCTGGCTTGCTAATGATTTGTCCACCACTGCCGCCGCTTCCCATTGTGTAACGGCTTCCTCGTAATCTCCCCTGTTAAAAGCCGATTGCCCACGCGACATCCTGTCTTGGGCCATGACAGTTGCCACGCAAAGGCATAAGCCTATACATGCTGTAAATATCCTTTTCATCATTCTGCTTGATTTAATATTTTCTCCTACCTTTTTGCTGGCGTTCCCTCATCCTTTGATACCTTTGGGCGGCCTCGTCTTCGGGAAAAATCTCCAGCATCCTGTCTAAACGTTGCCCACTATCGTCATTGAACCTGTTCCGATCCGCTTTCAAGATTGTCCGCAACTCATCCAACAACATGCCGAACTCCGCACGCATCACCGATTGGACGTAAGCCTCTTTGCCGTTCACTTCTTCCGCGCGTCCGCTGTCGATTTGCAACGCCTTGCGGTATTCGGCCACCGCCCGCCCGTAATCCTTTTCAGCCAACCAACGGTCACCTACGGCCATCTGCTCATCAAACTTCGTATCCATCCGAGCCATATCGAAATAACGCACCCCTAAAACGACCGCCAACACTACGGCCGCCATTCCAAGAACCACCTTAATCCGATGCCTCATCCGTTTACGGAAACGTTCCGCACGCTCCCGGCGCGCACGTTCTTCAGCCTCGATGCGCCGACGTTTTTCACGTTCTTTCGCCTCGCGCTCCTCCGCCCTTCGCCTCTCGTCCTCCTTTTTCCGGATATCCAAATCTATTTGGCGGCAAAGTTCCTCCAACCGTAAATATGTGCTTCTCGTTCTCAGACTCTGGCGGAATTCCCCCATCTTCCCGTTCTTCACATACTTGTCCGCCAATCCGGCAAACCGTTGTATCTCACCAGCCAATATTGCGTCCTTCGCACTTATCTGATTGGCAAAAAGCATCAGTGAGCGAAGGTTTGCGGATGGATTATCTCTCCTCACTTCGGCGACATAGAACAAAACGCAAAGGAAATCGAACACGGCCTTTTCATATCCACGAACTTTTGTCCAAAGCCCATTGGCCAAAACATCCCATCTGGCCGCATCCTCCTCTGTTATTCTTCTGGCGTTGCCGCCACCGGAAGGCCGTGCCCTTTCATCCCTGGCTATTTTCAACAAATCGGAAGCAAGTTTCAATCTTCTGGCCACCGCTTCAAAATCCCCATTGCCGTAAAGGGTTTCGCACAAGGACAAGAAGAGGTTCAGTGCCCCCGAAAGCTTAGGGTCTTTGTTAGCTATTCCCCTTGCAAAAGGTTTGAGCTGCATGATACGCTCGTCCAACTCTTTTTTCTTGAACGAACCACCAAAAGCCATCTGTTCCACTTCTGAAAAATAGCCATCTTGTTCAGCGAATTGAGGGTCAGAGATGTACTTACGTACCTCCAACCTGCTTTTTTCCCACGCCTTGACCTTATTCTCAAATACAAGGGATGCCATCTTCCATCAACCTTTTGCTATACCTTTGGTATTGATTTCAAAGTCAGCGGAACGGCCTTGTATCTCGGCGTGGACCTTGATGATACCGTCCTTGCCTCGTTCCACCACATATTTTAACGGCGTGCCTTTCGGCACAGGCCGCCCCCACTCAATGTCTCCCTCTTGCAGAAGCTGTGCCATGTAAAGTTCACATACATCCTCGTTTACGCGGCTCTCATAAAAGGCTATATGGACACTCGTCTGTCCGTCCGCCCGGGTACAAAACTCGTCGAAAGACTTATTCACACACAAGTCATCGTTCATCAGTATCAAATTACAAACCATCTCCTTGCCACCCACGTATGCCGCTACGCCGTAAGAAGCCGACCCTTTGTCATTTCCCAACTGGATGCCGACTTCCGTGTACCCTTTTTCTTCTTGTGCAGCGTACAGCGCCGCGCCTTTTGCCACAGCCAAATCCGGTTCAAAGACTCGGGGGGTAACGCCGAATTTCTTTTCTACAAAGCTCTTCACCATAGGCATGCGCGAAGAACCGCCCACAAGCAACACGTCGTCAATCTTAGGATTACCGGCCATCTCCATTGCCACGTCTATGATTTGGTCGGTCATGCCCATCAGTTCCGCTGTCAGATCCTCAAATTCCTCACGGGTGATTTCAGTGTTATGCACGCCCTTGTAATTATAGCGCAGGGTTGTCTTCTCCTTGGTCGTCAATATCTTTTTTGCGTCCTCGGCCCCAATCACAAGAGATCCATAAGTAGCCATGTCGTTTGCCTTCAAGTCATTGCAGGTCACATTAAAATTTTCCTTCTGCAACACATAATCCGCCAGTTTCTCATCCCAATCCACCCCTCCTAACTGGTGGTTCCCGTTCGTGGCCAACGTATCCATCACGCCGTTCCGTATTTTCATGATGCTCACGTCGAATGTGCCGCCCCCCAAGTCATACACCAGGATCGTACGGTTCTGCTTATTCTTGATGCCAAAGGAAAGAGCGGCAGCCGTCGGCTCATTAATCAGCGAGATCACCTCAAGTCCGGCGCGTTTCCCGGCTTCCATCGTACGGGTGCGTTCCGCATTGCCAAAATAGGCCGGCACCGTGATGACCACTTTGTTGATAGGATCTTTGCCCTCTTCGTCCTGTCGTTTTTGGTTGGCATCGCCTACCAGCTTCTTGAGAATCTCGGCGGAAACGTCTATCGGGTTGATGTTTATGTTACCTATTCTACGCCGGTAGTCATCATTAGACATCTCACGCTTGATAAACGAGACCGTACGTTCGGGATCATTGGCCATGTTAGCCTTGGCGGCAGTTCCCACATAAGGCGTACCGTCTTCGTCATAAGCCACGACAGAAGGTGTGGTCAGTTGTCCTTCCATGTTCGTGACAACGGTCACCGAATCATCCTCGTCAATGATAGCAATACAAGAATTGGTCGTCCCTAAATCTATTCCATAAAACTCTTCCATGATATGTGTTTTTTATATTTCTTTTTTGATATATTTAAAGCATTCCACTTGTTCGCGGCGGAATATCATGCGGTATTCTTTCAACGGATGCTCCTCGCCGTTGGCCTTGGCTTTCAAAACATAAGGCAATGTCCATACGTAACCAGGATTTATCGTACGACGCACTTTCTTGTCAAGCGCGGGGTTGTCCGTGGGATAGTCGAAAGCTTGTTGGGTATGCGGGTCGAAACGCATGTCCCCTTCGTTGCGGCGGAACACGTCTACCGAGAAGTCCCGCAGAATAAAATCGATGCTGTCTGTCAGTTGCTTGAATTGTTTCAGCAAATAAGCGGCGGAAGCCTCGGCCCCGGCAGGATTCTCGTCCACCACCTTGCGCATCATGTCGCCCAGATGAATGAACTGTTTCAAGAACGGCGCGGTGGCCTTTAAGCGCGAATCTTCCTGAAATCCCTGTAAATCGGCCTCTTTCCGCATCAACTTATCTTCCACCTTGTCAAGGACGTGCACCAAATCACGATTCTCCTGGTCAATCTTGGCCGACAATTTCTCCAACACTAAATTCATCCCCTCGCGTATTTCTTTTTTCAAGTCCTCCATGCCCTGGACCGGAATCGTATTGTCCCCCTTGTGCAAATCCGCCAGTTTTTGTTCTTCTTCGCGTACAGCCACAAGGATCGCGCCGCGTCTTTTGGTCATTTCATCCAGTTCGATCCGCAAAGCCGCCAGTTCTTCTTTCTTGGTTTCTGACGCGCGCACGGTTTCTGCCAGCTCTTCTTTGGCTTCCTTCAAGCGTGCCAGTTCTTCCTCCCTCACGGGCGGGCACGGCACACCGGAAGCCGACAACCATTCCGCCGTCCAACATCCTTTTTCTTGTAAATTTGCTTGCAGAGCCTTTAACAAGGCGGTCTTTTCGTCATCGGACATCTTGTTCACGTCCGTTTTACCGCCAAACGATATTCTCATAAACTCAAACCATCCAACCGACTCCCCAAGTTGGCATTCGTCACACATTCAAATCCGGCCATACGCGAAAAGCGTGGGTGCCTGTTTCTTGCTTACCCCACGACTCAGGCCTTCGCATTGCCCATTCCAAAAGGATAAGCAACGCAGTTAGCCCACGCCAGTACATATATATTACTTCCCTCTACCCACGGCAGAGTGAGATATAAACGTACCACGCAGACGCCCTCGTTGCATTATCTTCTTTTGGAATTTCAAAGTTGCGAAGTTTGAGCCGTAGAAGATAAACGCTGAAAAACGTCTTCTCTATATATAGCCGTCCCACCAACCCATCGGGCTAACTGAGACGGCACAAAGATATACATTTTTTATGTATAATTAAACCCTGAATCTGTTTTTAACACTATTTATTTTCAGGGTTCCTCCGTCCGCTTATTTCAAATCATGATTCATCATGCGGAACTCCGCCATCTGCTCGAACTTCGTACCTTTGCGGCCGTAGTTGGCATACGGATAGATGGAAATCCCGCCACGCGGAGTAAAGATACCGGTGACTTCGATGTATTTCGGATCCATCAGACGAATGAGATCCTTCATGATTTTGTTCACGCAATCTTCGTGGAAGTCGCCGTGGTTGCGGAAGCTGAACAAATATAGTTTCAGACTCTTGCTTTCCACCATGCGGCGGTCGGGAATATAACTGATACGGATTTCGGCAAAATCGGGTTGCCCCGTAATGGGACACAAACTCGTGAATTCCAATAATCATTGTCGGGATGCTTGTTTTCAAAAGCTTCCAGCACCTCAGGAGCATAATCCTGGCGATACTCCGTCTTTTTACCCAACGACTGCAATCCTTCTTTTTCTCTTTCGCTGCTCATGGTTCTATATTTTCCTCTACATGTGACTTACATTCTTTCTCTGCCAAATACTTATGCAGACCCTCATTCCGCAATTTACAAGCCGGACAATGGCCGCAACCGTCGCCCTGCACACCGTTGTAGCAGGTCAGCGTGTCGTGGCGCACCAAGTCGAGCACGCCCAGTTCGTCGGCCAAAGCCCACGTCTGGCATTTGTCGATCCACATCAACGGCGTATGCAAGACGAATTGCTCGTCCATGGCCAGGTTCAAGGTCACATTCAGACTTTTGATAAACGCGTCCCGACAATCGGGATAACCGCTGAAGTCCGTCTGCGACACCCCGGTCACAATATGGTTGATGCCCCGTTCACGGGCATACACGGCAGCAATGCTGATGAAGAACAAGTTACGCCCGGGAACGAACGTATTCGGACAATGCCCCTCGGGCTTCTCCTCATCCATCTGCATGGTGGCGTCGGTCAACGAGTTCCTCCCCAACGAACCGACGAAAGAAACATCCATACAGTCCCAGTCCACATCGGCCCGTGAAGCTATGGCCTTGGCCAACTCTACCTCCTTCACATGCTTCTGCCCGTACACAAAACTCAAGGCCACGACTTTCTTGAAATGCTTTTTGGCCCAAAACAAACAGGTGGTGGAATCCTGACCGCCACTGAACACCACCAAGGCGGTTTCCTTATTCATGGTCATAATTGAGACACCTTTAATATATTATAAGAAATATTTTTGTCATACACGTCTACACCTTCCACACGTTTCACCCAGCGAACCACACGAATCGTGACGGGAAGTATGACGACCTCATAAAGCGTCTTCAGCAAAATCTGCCAGAACATCATGAGCAACAGATTATCCCAAGGCACAAGGCCGCCCAAAGCTATCGGAAAGAAGATCAGGGAATCGGCTGTTTCTCCTGCCACAGAAGACAGGACGGCGCGCAACGAAAAGCGACGCCCGCCAGAAGCCACCTTCATCACGCTCATCACATAGGCATTAAGGAAAGAGCCAGAAAGGAAAGCCAAGAACGAAGCTGCCGCCACACGGGGAGCCAGACCGAACAGATTGTGAAAGCCTTCCTCGTTGTTCCAATACGGCGCACCGGGAATAAGGTCGGCCACATAACCGAAGAAGACAAACAGGAAGTTCATCAGGAAACCCGTCCATATCAAGAATTTGGCTTTGTTGAACCCCCAAACCTCGACGATACAGTCGTTCACGATATAAGAAATGGGAAAGACCAAAATCCCGGCCGTAATATTAAACGGACCGAACATGATTTGCTTCGTGGCCAAAAGATTGGCCGAAATGAGACACACACAAAACAGTATCCCCATCAACATGAAGGATACACTGACTGTTTTTTCTTTCATATAATCTTGTTTTTTAAGAGGTTACCAAGCACTCATCGCGCATTCCTTACGGAAACGCGGGGACAAAGATACGATAAAGACGGGAGACAGCAAAAAGATTGCATAAAAAAAGTTTTTCCCTGCACGGGAGCGAAAAGATTTCGTACCTTTACATTCAAATATCAATGATTAAATTATGAAAATGAAAAAACAAATCATGTGCCTGTCACTGGCAGCATATTGCGGTGCGGCTTTCGCACAAACGGATTACAAGGTGACATTCACCACAGACCGGACCGACATCACTACAATCTATCTTTGCTCGGAAGAGGACGGCACCGTATTGGACAGTGCTTCGTGCCACAACGGCAAAGCCGTGATGGACGGACAGACCAGATTGCCCCAAATAGCCGTCGTTGCCCAAGACAAAAAGTCCAAAAGCCCAATCTCTTCGTTCATACTGGACAGCACGCCCACTACAATAAACCAGACGAAAACGGGAATTGAAGTGAAAGGTTCGCCTCTCAACCAAAAATATGCAGAGGTGAAAAAGAGCGTAAATGTCCACAATGAAAAAATGAGGGCGCTACAGGAAGAAGCAAAAGCCATCGCACAAAAAAACAACGGCAAAATACCAGATGAACAGTTGAAACGCCTGCAAGACGAGTTCGACAAAGCCCTGCACAGTCAGACCGAAGCCATTCGGACAGCCCTTCAGGAAAATAAGGATAACCTGATTCCGGCTTCCATGATTGCATTCTACAGCGAGAATATCGGCATGGACAAAGTTGAAGAATACCTGAAAGAATATGCTTATAAAGACAACGGCATACTGAAGAACGTAAACAATTACATTCAAGCTTTGAAGCGTAAGGCTGTAGGGGCCATGTTCACGGATTTCACGATGAACGACATGCAGGGCACGCCCAGAAAACTATCCGACTACGTAGGTAAAGGAAACTATGTCTTGGTAGACTTTTGGGCCAGTTGGTGCGGCCCTTGCCGTGCGGAAATGCCGAACGTAAAGAAAGCCTACGAACAATTCCACCCGAAAGGGTTTGAAATCGTAGGCATCTCGTTCGACGCACAAAAGGACGCATGGCAAAAGGCGACTACCCAATTAGGCATCACATGGCCTCAAATGTCAGATCTGAAAGCCTGGAACTGCGAAGCCGGTGCCATTTACGGTATACGGAGCATCCCGGCCACCATACTTTTCGGTCCTGACGGTAAAATCGTGGCTACGGACCTGCGCGGGGAAGAACTCCAGAAAAAGTTGGAAGAAATTTACCCGTAACCCACGGACAGAACGGTTCTCCGTTCCCATTCACAAAAGATGGCATCTCCGGATATCCCGAAGATGCCATCTTTCGCTTTATTATCTTACTAAATTCAAAACTGCGCGCCCACTTAGAAACTGAAATCTATTCCCAGACCAAAAACCTTATTGGTACGGGTGAAAGAGTCGCTGCCCTTCAACATACCGGAAGCAACCAAAGCGTCGGCCGTAGCCTGTCCGGCCGCCGTGGCCACCGTCGCGCTGATGCCGTTGTAATCGTTCGTAGCGCGGTTGTAGTCTTTATAGAAAGTATGGAAATAAGCCACATTCACCTTGATGCGTTTCGTAGCCTGTATCCCTAAGCCCACACCCAAGGAGTTGGAGCTTACGTTGAAACTCATATCTTTCATGTACTCGTCCGTCAGGCCGAAATAGGTGTTCTGCCATCCGGCACTGGCCTGCACACGGTCGGTGATGTCGTATTCCACACCGGCCAGAAATTCCCTCGAACCGCTCTTCAGCAATTTTTGCGAACCACCTTCCTGCGAAGCTTGTTTGTCGAAGTAATGATGATACCCTGCCATGATACGCAACGAAGGGAGGATTTCGTATTGCGCACCAAGGGTCAACAGTGCCGGGATGTCTTCTTTCACAGTCCGTCCGTCGCGGAACTTATCCAACATGGCCAAGCGTTCAGCCGACTCACTGTTGGCCGCACGGTTGTCCAAACGGATTTTCGTCTTAAACTCATACTTGGCACCGAAGTTGAACTTGCCTATTTTATAGTCCAAGCCGATAATGGGCGTAAAGCCCCACCCCGTCTGGTCGCAGTTAAGTGTCACGTCTTCCGTAGCCACAGCCAAAGTACCCATTTGTTTGGCAGCCGCACCGGCCTTTTGGGCCAATTCGGCATACTGTTGCGCCAAATCCTGATTTCCGGCAGCGGCAGCCTGTTCGGCAGCAGCCGTCAACTGTCCGGCCTGCTCTAAATAAGAAGCCATTTGTCCGGCAAACAAAGCCGAAGCCCCCACCATCTCTCCGCCTACAGGATTGTTCACCGAGATATTTTTCACATAACCGTAGTAGTTCGTGGTGGCATACACCAAACGTCCGCCGACAAAAGCCGACAGATTGTCGGTGATTTTATAGGCCGCACCGATTTGGAAACCGTAATAATACTGGCGGCCGCGCATATAGCTGTCGAGAGAATAGCTGTTGATGCCCATCTCGCTCCCCAGCAACGGCAACAACGCCGCCTGGCTCTCGAACGAGCCTAAACCGTCTTCAAA
>OHLH01000745.1_pt1 | contig 19689 bp, 9 predicted proteins | sample 1569061 | NCBI WGS metagenome assembly OHLH01 (sample SAMEA3879603, study PRJEB24766) | human gut metagenome | biome: human-associated habitat; feature: feces | place: USA | collected 1985/1987
AATATTAGTGATTATGTACCATGTAGGAGCTTCTTATGGATAAAAATGAAATTGAAAAAATCATAACGCAGCTGAGAAATAACAGTACAGTAAAAAAATCTAAACAGATCTTAGCTGATATAAAACATATTGATTCAAGACTTAACGAAGATGTATTTAAATTAGCTGTAGTCGGTGAATTTAGCTCGGGTAAATCAACATTTATAAATGCTATAATAGGTATGGACCTGCTTTCTCACTCAACAGAAGAAACCACAGCAACATTAACTTATATTACTAATGTTAATGCAAAAGATGATAGAATCAACACATGTAAAGTAAACTATAGATCTGGGAAATCAATAATTCTGAAAGATCTATCATGCCTTTCTGATTACACAACTGCACAAAGTGGAAATAATGTGGCTGCAGAAATATCAAGTGTCGAAATTTACGTTAATTTTATAAATTCTGACTATCCGATTATGATAATTGATACACCAGGGTTAAACGGTGTTGCAGATGATCATCGTGAAATAACTCTGGAAGAAATAAAAAAGGTTCATGCTTGTATTTATGTCCTGCCATTAAAAGGCATTTCAAAGACGGATATTGATTTTATATATATTATCCAACATATCAAAATAAAATTATATTTTTACAGAACTTTAAAGATGCTCTCAATGCCTATGAAGGGGAAACTCCAGAGGGAAAAATAGAGCAGATAGAAGATATACTGAAAAAAGAATTATATGATAATGGCATAAAACTTGATATTGAAAAGCCTATTTGCCTGTCTGCTCTAATGGCTCTTGTCTCAAAAGACAAACGTATAGAACGCTTATATAGTGATAGCCCGTTGTTAAGCGATGAGGAACGAAAGCTTTTGTATGATAATTCAGGCTTTATTGATTTTGAGGATACGCTGATCAAAATGATCGAGAGTGGCGAATATAAGAAAACCATAATTTCTTCTTCACTGAGAGCATTAGAGCAAATAGTTACTGAATTAATAAAAGAATTAACAGATGAAACCGCAGAAATGAAAGTTCTGATGCAAACCGATTCTAAAAATAAACAGAACTATATTCTACAAAATAGAATCGACAACTATAAAGAAAAAATGTCAAGTGAAAAGAAACGATTGGAGAATTTTGTTTTAGCTCGAAAAAGTGATGAGTTTTCTTTGTGCAAAGCTTTTGTTAAAGATTCTATCGATGATATAATTGATAGAATCTATGCAGATGTTGATGACGCATTAAACCAATATGAAGATATTAAATCTTTTTCCAGCAGACATTCAAAAATGGAAATAGGCGAATATTATGCTGACAAATGCAATAAAGAAATTAAGAATTTAAAGAATAACCTTGATTCAACAATTCGTGAAGTATTACAGCGAATATACACATTGTCGATATTACAGGCGAAAAAGTATACTTCAAAAAAGGTTAAAAGCAATCAAAAACAGATAGAAATTTCTTTTTCGGATCCTAATATAGGTAAAATTGATCTTGATTTTAATAGTGAAAAGCAAAAGATCCAAAAGAAACAAAACGAACTATCGTATAATAGGATTGAATTAAAAAATATAAAGAATAATAAAGACGGTAATGAAAATAAATTAAAGGATCTGGAGAAAATAAAAAATCGTGAAGATGAAAGGCATGGTCTAGAAGCGAGAAATATCGAAAACTCTATAAATGCTTTAGGCAGTCGTCCATTACGCCGTGTTTGGTATACTTCTGAAACACGAACTAAAACGGTTTATCGGGGAGGTATAGGTTTTTTAGATTGGCTCTGTGGTCCTAAAACGGAAACGGAGACTTATTCAAAAGAGCATAACAATGATGATGAAATCAGAAATTGGGATCGTGAAAATGCAAATTTGATTGATCTAAAGATGAATGAAAATGAAAAACATAAAAATTTACAACGTGAAAATACAAGAAAGATCGAAAGTTTAAAACGAATCAAAGCGGTCAATGCAGCACAGACTGAGAAAATTGAAAAAGAAATACATAGACTGAGCAAGGAAATCCAAGAGGATAAAAATGACCTGGCGTTTCTGGAAAATAACGCAAAGAGGGAATTGCTTAATAACGCTAAAAAAGAACTTAAAGAACTTATTGAAAAGAAGTGTAGTGATAGTTGTGATTTGTTAATTGACTATTTAAGCAAGATGTTTGAAAACAATATACCCAAAATTATTGATTTAACATTAGATTTTTATGATAAAGTTATTGCATCAAAAATTGAAATGCTCAATGAATTTATAGAAGGTAATGAAAAAGAATTGTTTACAAAATATAATTCTAACGATAAAGATCTAAAGGAACTCAATTTAATTCTACAGAAAATAACTAAATAATGAAAGGAAGTTTTAATATGAAGAAATCTTATAGACAGCAGTATGTTGAGAATAAGCAAAAAATAACTGATTGTCTTGATGAGGCTATTGCATTTATGGATGAATTAGGATATTCAGACAGAAAAAATGCTTTGCAAAAGCAAAAGGAAGACCTTGAAACGGGTGAATTTACGATCGTTGTAGTTGGTGAATTCAGTGCTGGAAAATCGACTTTTTTAAATGCTTTAATGGGGAAAAAGCTTCTTCCTTCGTTTACAAGCGAAACAACTGCAACGATAAATTTTTTAAGACACAAGGATTGTGCGAAAAATGGTGAGGAGGGCTGTGTGTATTTCTCTGATGGGTCAAGCAAGTCGATTCCAGTCGCCGATGAAGAAACGATATCAAAATATGTAAGCACACGAGGCGAAAACGTTGCAGAAACAGTGCATCATCTTGATCTATATAAGGAATCAAAGTTCTTGGAGAATAATGTTACGCTTGTTGACAGCCCAGGTTTAAATGGTGTTGCAAGCGGTCATGCAGAGATGACCAAGGATCAGATCAGAAAATCAAGTGCAAGTATCTTTATGTTCAGCGCCAGACAGCCAGGTTCAAAAACCGATTTTGAAGTTCTTGCTGAACTAAGTAAGAGCGTGAGCAGTATCATATGTGTTCTCAATCAGATAGATGCCATTAAGACAAATGAAGGCGAAACTGTAGAGTCTGTTATTCAAAAACTAAAAAGCAACTATAAAGAGGTCATGGGGGATAGCGTTACTTCTATTCCTGAAATTTATCCTGTTTCAGCAAGACAGGCACTTTTGGGACGAGATGATTCGATGACTTACAATGATGATTTAGGAAATGAAAAAACACTTACATCAGAACAGCGTTCAGAAATAATAAAAAAATCAAGAATAGAAGAATTTGAAGACAGATTGTTTAAATATCTGACTCAAGGCGAGAAAGCTAAAGCATCATTGGAATCACCTATAAAACAACTTGAAAATATCATTTGTGAAGTATCAGATGAACTGAATGAAGAAAAGCAGATCTTAGAAGGAAAATTTGATAAAGGTGACCTTGAACACCAAATAGAAGAACTCGAGGATAAGAAGGAAAAGCTTGAGGGAGAAATCCATTCAAAGAAAGTTGAAATTACGGGTTTGCTGGATGAAAATAAAAAGGAGATCATTGATAAGATAAAATCTGATGCTGAACGATTAAAAACTCGACTTATTCACAGAATGGATACATGGGAAGATGTTGAGGATATCGATCCGGAGAATATAAGAAAGCGACTTGAAGTCGGTGTGAAAACCATTGCAGATGACGCTGAAAATGAATTCAGAGATTCAAATACTACTATTATCAGAACGTATACTGATGACGTAATCAACGAAACATTTGGCGAAGGTTTTACTTTTAAAATTTCAGGAGATCTGCAGACTATAGAGCCTAAAAGCCTTGGTTACGAACAACATAGGTTAGCAGTAGAAGAACTAGAGAAAGAATTAAAGGAATTAAAAACTCAAAATGAGAGCATTAGTGAGGATTTTTTTGCTAAAATGGAGGCGGAAGAAAAGCGAAATAATCTTGAAAAGGAAATCAGTGCAAAGAAAAATGAACGTGATCTTTATGAACAAAGCACGCTTGCTACGATACCGTCAGTAAGAACTTATACAGTACAAGAAGAAAGAGAACACATAATAAAGAAAAGAAAAATATTTGCTGATAAGGTTGAATATGTAATGGTTGATGTAGTCAAAACTGATGATTCAGAAAGAAGAGAGTACATTGAACGCAGAGATGGGATACTCAAGAAAAGAGAGGAAGATATCGCAAATCTCGAAGAAGAACTCAGGAGCATACCTGTCGGAAATACGCGGGCTATAGCCAATAAACAGAAGGAAATCGAAGCCTCGATCGAAGCCAAGAATGCTCAGAAAGACGAATTAAAAAAGGAATTTCGTGAAAAAGCAGAGAAAGAAATAAAAACTACGATAAAAAATAACAAGCGAATGGTTGAAGATTTTATTGATGAAAATATAGAAAGGGTCAAAAGCGGATTCAGTAAACAATATGTTGCAATGGAATCTGCCCTCATAGATACTATAAGTGAAAAAATCGCTTCTTCTGTTATTCAGAGAATTGAAGCAACCAAGTCGAAAATTAAGAAGTTTAAGGACGAAATAGATCAGGCTGAAACAGCTAAGAATGCTCAAATTGAGAAAATTAGTTCTGATCTCACAAGAACTCAAGGCTTGATCGATAAGGCGGCAGATCTTCATATGCTTATCGATGCTATCCCTGAGAATTCTATTGAGAGTATTGAATTGGAGGACTAGAAATGGTACAAAAAATAGAAACAGTAAAAGAGATTGCTGGTTTTCTAAATAATGATACATATACTGATGTGCTTGATAATATGTTGGAATCATTGAATAGCAATGAGTGTATTGTCAGTATAATGGGGCAATTTTCGGCAGGCAAATCAAGATTGATAAATAACCTCTTAGGAAAAACGATCCTGCCTGTTCATATAACAGAAACAACAGCATTTGTTACTCTTATAAAATATGGTGAGGAAGACTATGCTGAGGTCACTTACGTTGATGGTAAAGAAGAAAAAATTTCAATTGAAGATTCTTTGGCATTGTGGCAATCAGGAGATAGTGACAAAGTGTCAAACATAGAAGGTATTACGATCTATGTGAAAAATGATATGCTTGAAAATGGTTTGATATTTGCTGATACCCCTGGAATAAATACGATCATTAACAAGCATATTGAACTTACAACAAAAATTCTTGACCGTTCTGATATCGTTTTTTATGTTAACGGGAAATCGGTAACTAATGAAGATATCAAGTTTATTGAAAAAATAAGAGCAGCTGGTATTGAAACAATGTTTATCAGAACTCACATGGATGCAGTAAATGCCGATGAAGAAAGTTTAGATGAGGTGATCAGTAAAGAAAAAGAGATCCTTTCTGAACTAACAGAACATGAGCTGTTTTTTGTATCTAACGAAAAGGAAAGTCCTTTTTATGAAAATATCGACAATGTTCGCAATTATCTTTACAAGACATTAACTGCTGATGTCAAAGCTGTGTTAGAAAAATCATGCAATCTCAAACTCAGCAATATTTGTAGTATGCTCCTGGAAGAGTTATCACATCAGCAAAAATGCTTTGAACAGTTGGCGGAAGGAAAATTAACAGAATATAATTCTGAAAAAGAAAAAATCAATATTGCATTAGAAAACCTTAATAAGCAGATCAATAAGAGAACTGAACGTTCAAAAGATAATTGTGCCGCTGCAGAAAAAGACGCTCAGGAATATGCAATGTCAATTGTAGAAAAGGCAAAGAGCAAATTTGAAAAGCAGTTGGATAAGATAGATATAGGTTCAGATGTTGCGGTATATGAGGATACCATCAAAGAAATGGTATCTGAGGATTATCAAAAAATACAAAACACTTATAGGGATATTCTCGAGAGAATAATAGGCGAGACAAGAAACGAAATAACAGAAATACTTAGTTCCGATTTACCAGATTATGATCTTGGCTCGTTTGTACCGTCATCTATTTCAGAAACACAAGAGCAATTGAGAATGTTGGAGCTTGCTGAAAAGGAATCAGGTGCTGTTAAGGAAGAAATAGTACAGCATGACCATAATATCGAAAGTTTGCAAAACGAAAATACTGAAATAGACAGAGAGCGTGCTCTTGATTCTGCAAGAAGTATGTCAATTAAAAAAGAGCTTGAAAATTTCCCGGCATATGAGGCACAGCATATAATCGTTCAGGAAGCTTCAAACACTGGCTCGCTCTGGGGGGCAAGAATAGGAAATATACTTGACTGGGCAACTATTCTTATTCCAGGAAAGGCATATGTAACTGTTGCTGCAAAAGGAGCTTCAGGTGCAGCAAAAATATTGGCGAATTGTGGTGCAAAAACTGTAAAGGCAGTCAATACACTTAACAAAGTTTCAAAAACAATGGCCAAAGGTAAGAAAGCAGCTAATATTGCTCAAAATGTCGATCATGTATTGGACTTTACAAAAGGTGTAAAAAATGTTTTTAGAGAACAAGATGACTCTTCACCTGTAAAAATTCTCGATTATCTTACATTTGAGCATTATTTTAAGAAAATAGGAAGCAGGTTTGATAAGAAAGAAATTTATCAGATAGATAGGGAGTATGAGAAAAAATATAATGAGGAAAAGGCTGCGATCGAAAAAAGGATGAATGAAAGTGTTCAGGCTGAACTTGATAAAAGAAGTGCTATAAATAAAAATCTTACTGAAATTAGACGTCAGGAGATGCAGAAAAATATGCTTAAAGCTAAGCAGGTTGAAATAGAAAGCGAACTAAAAAAGCTCAAAAGGAAAATAGAAAAAGAAAAGAAGAAGAGTATTCACTTACAAATGTGCAATTATTATGCCAATATGGGTGCAAATATGCTAAGTGATCTGTATGGTGAGATAAGGGACAAGGTGCATGAGAATTTACCAAGTTTAGTTGAAAAGTACATAGCGGCTGATAATATAATAATAATGCAAAGGGTTGCTGAACAAAAGCAGAAACTTACATCTTTGGAAGATGCGTTTAACGATATTTCGTCTGAACAAATTCAATTAAGATCTCAAACCTACCAGACTTATGCAGCTTGGTTAAGAGAGAATATTATAGATTAAGGTAAATTTACAATGTATAGGGTATTAGTACAAGGTGGTGCAGCAGACGAATTTTTTTGTCTGCTGTTATCCGCTGAAAATCGAACATACTTTAGAAAGCTATATCGAGAAAGCGAAATAGTAAGAGCATGTGGTTGTAGTGTATTAAGTGAAGGTAACAGAATAACCCAAGACAAAAAAGTATTGAATATTATTTCAAATCGATTACCAGTTGGTGTTAAAATAGAATACAATAAAAGTGAAGCTGAACCTCGGAACTTTGATAAATTACTTCTGTGGGAGACTTTTCCTGCGGAAGATAATGAACAACTGGAAAAAAGAGTTTTTCAGGCTGAGAAAATTATGAAAAAGAATTCTTTCTTTCAAGTTGACATTATTTTGTATATTGGAAACATCAAAACGGCATCCACGGATTTGAAAAGTAATATAGAACCTTTGAAAAAATCCAAGAATAATTGTGAGAATAAATATAAGCAGTGTAATGTTTACGCATTTACAAGCGAGGAAGACTTCATTCAAAACATAATATATCTTATTGTTCCAAGAACGATTTATGAAAAAAAGAAAATAACCGACCAAATAAACTCTTTACTAAATCAGAAAGAAGATGATTTGCAGAATATTTACTATCTTTATGATTTTGAAATGGAATTTCTTAGCGGTCAAAATGGTGTATTATCATCAGAACAATTGTATTTGATATCTAGCTGGAAAAATATAGCTTTTAGACAGGATCTTATGGAGGCATATTTTGAGTCTTTTGTAGAATCAAATGCTTATAGTTCTATAATAAATGAAATAGTAATGTATTATAGGAATTTTATTAAAGATATTTGCATATGGGATGTGGAAAAAGATTGTTTTAATTTAGAGAAAAAGATAAAAGGTGGATTGCTTAGTGAAAAAAAGCTCTATAGCAAAAATTCTATTTCAGCACCAAAGACGGAGATAGAATATAAGGCTCAAATATATACTAATGAAATTCTCAAATTTAACAAGGCGGTTTCTGATTTTTTTGCTGAAAATGCAAAAAAGATCCTATGCTCACATATTTCAGAGAAAATCAAAACATATAGAGGATTATTAAAATGATGACAAATAAAAAACTTTACGCTGCAATAGTGGAAAATGCTGAACGTATTAATAATGACCAAGTGAATCAGATAAATGAGGAGCTTACACAATCAAATGACTTTTTGCTTAGAGCGTTTGCGGAAAGTTATAATAACGCTTTAGAAAGCTTCACTGCTCAAACGATAGAATTACAGAAACAACAGAATGAGGTTATGATTTCTTCTTATAGATCAGTTCTTGAAGATTTAAAAAAAGAGCAGTTAAATAATTCAAAACATATAGAGCAACTTGTAAGTGAAGTAAAAAACATTTGCATTGAACAAAATAGATCAATCAATATTACTCTTGAAAGTCTGTCTGAAAGCATAAAAACAAACGTTTCAGAAATGAAAAATATGATAGAACAAGAAACAAATAACCATGCCATTTTAACAAAAGAAATACATGACTATTTGACCCATATCAATCAAGAGGTCACAAAGCAAAGTGAGATAATTAATTCTTCATCTGAATTCAGTAAAAAAACATGCGAGTTTATTGCACGAAAAGTAAATGATCTTTCTGCTGAATCTGTATCGAAAATTGATAAAATCAGAGAGATCCTTTCAGAATTCTCTGATAGGCAGGATAATACAAATGTAAAATATAGTAAAGAAATGAAACGTTCAATAGAGGATGGATTTGAAGCTTCAACTGAAAAAATATCAACAGATATAAAACCGATACTTGAGGAACATTATAAGGAAATTAGCGAAACAGATAAAAAAATTGAAAAGATATCATCAAATTATGAAAATCAGTTTAATTTAATTGTAGATAGTTTGCAAAAGACTCAGAATCTCTCTTCAAAAGATGCCCAAATACTTGAAAAGTTAGTCGAGGCAGGAAAAAATGAATTATGATTTAGGAATCAGCAATGTGATAGGAAATCTTATTCAACACGAGAAAGATAGACTTAATGAAATTGAATTGAAGCTAAAAATAATTAATGCCTATAACAATGATATAAAGAAGAATTTAGAATTAATATCTTTGTTAATGACTATTGCAGATAGATGTTTGATCATAGGGCAAGTTTCACGAGCATTAAAATATACAGCCATGCTAAAAAACAGAGTTGATATATTCATTGCAGAAGTGAACAATTATAATGATTCTTTGAGCAAACGATTTTTGAAATGATTAAATATAATTTGGTGTTACAAAATCAGGAGATAAATATATGATAAAATATTCAAGCAAATGTTTAAAATGTCCTTATTATCTTGGTATAATAAAATGTGTTGTTTCTCCTTGCCCAAGCTGCAAAGGTAAACAACTCATATTTGCAAAGCCAGCAACTGAATCACGAAAAGTTAATGGTCCATTAAGCAAGATTGGTGATAAAATAAAACATAAAAAGAAATGATTTCATATTGACTAGACTCTGAAAAAAAGTTTGTAAAAATCAATCAACTGTAGCAAAATATAAATAGTATTCGCCGCCCAATAATCCTTCCCCAAAAGCCAAATATCCCCGAGTTTTTGACTCGGGGATATTTGGTTTTAGGGGAATGGTGAATTATTGGGCGGGTACGTTTTATTTTCTTTATCTTTTAATAGCAATGTTGAATTTTGATATTCTATTATTTTTGTGATTTCCTTAGTTATACTCATAGATGATACCTACTTATATTTTTAGTGTTCTTTTAATAAGCGGAACAACCACAGTTTGGATGCCATGCGTAATATGTGGATTGTTTTAATCTTATAAATGATACTTGTTTAATATTGAATATTAGCGTAGCAGTCTTCTAAACTGCTACGCTATAAAATTCTACTTTTTGAACCACATCACAAGACCCTGCCTTTTTATATTCTGTCTGTTGTTTCAACTATTCTTTTCAGACTTTCATATGGCAGATATTTTAAATGAGCTAGGTTATTTCTACATTCTTTAAAAAATTTAAGATCGTTGTAATCTCCACTGTTCATGTATAGATCATTGTTATTGCATAACCATTTTAACGTCGCAAGTTCTATATCATATTCGGATCTTATCTCTTCACCTTTCAAATTTGTTACGCTGCTATCCAAATGGATATTATATTTGTATTTTTCTATCAGATAAAGCCTGAATCGTTCGATCAGTGGAAAGAATACTTTAAGCTGAGCTTCCCAGATCTTTCTGTCTAGATCGTCTGTGAACGTAAAAGATTCCATATTGCTCCTTATAGAATTAGAAATAATTTTGTTGATCAATGAATTTGTGTCTTTGATAAGCATATCACTGCTTGTTATCAGTTCAGCGGCGAACTCAGGATCATTATTGGAACAAAGCGTTGCTAGCTCGGTCGCATAATTTCTGAAAATATTGTGTATTTTGTTGGAGGATATTGTCATCATGCACAGAATCGTGATGTCATAGTTATGCAAATAATCGCCTCTTTTAAGTAGTCTTATCCCGCTGTATTTACTTTTCAAATTTGTTTTAGTTTCTATGATAAATCTGCATTTCTCTATTTTAGATTTATGCAGTTTGTTATAGTTTTCAATGAAGGTTACCCAATCATGTGTTTGTTCATCACTCAGGTCAACGAGATAGATAAAACTGTGGAGTAGACTTGTTTCATCTTCTTTATCGGTCAAAAATTTTTCATAGCCGATTGATGTTCTATATTTAGAGCGAAGCTCTTTTTTTACAAACGATTCCATTAAGTATTCTCCGGGAGTGCGATCTCCAATCGATCTTCCCGATATTTCATGCGTCTTGTCAACGCCGGAAAAGATTTTTGCCTTGATTATATCACGAAGCGTATCTTTCCATTCGCAATTTTCAGATATGGAATATATGACGCTGCTTCCGCCTTTAAGGACGGCAGCAATGTCATCTATAAATCTTACAGAGTTTGGGACAACAGTCCACCAGCGTTCGTTTGTGTTCATGGTTTATCACTCCCCAAGATACTGTATCAGTTTATCATCGATCTCGCTTTTATCCTTGCCGAGCATCTGAATAAAGTTGTGACGGGCAAACAGGTAGCGATTTTCATTGTTCTTTCTGAGAATATTGAGTTCGCAAAGCTCGTCCATAAGGGCTGCAAGCTTATCAACGCCTTGTGATACTATCTTTTTGATCTCAAAATCTTCGGCAACTTCCATGATCTCACTGACAGTGAAGCCATTAGAAGAATCAATATTGTAGCTGCAATAGGCAACCAGAGTTGCAATGATATCATAGTAATTATCAGTATCAAGCTTTAGGGTGATATCAAATTTACGTTTAATATCTTTGTTGAAATTCTCGTCTGAAAGTATTTTCTTTATCTGTGTTTCAGTGAGTTCATATGGCGGTGTCTTGTCAACTGTATAGTCTGCATAATCTTTTTCCTGCATTGACTTTATCAGAGAAGCGCAGTATTGATGTATAAGGCCAGGAAAATAATTGGTTGATGCAAGTATCAATGAGATGAGATACTCCTGATCTTTTGGAAAACGCACGCCCAGATAATGGAGAGGTGTTTCAAGAAGTTCTCGTGCTTCCTGATTGTTAAATGGTCTTATGGTCTTAACTGTAATATGTGGAAGCGTGGAATTATCATCATTGGCAAGTTCTCTTTCAAACTTAACAAGATTTCTTAATCCTGCAAAAACAAACTTAAAGCTTTCATTTTCTTCTGCCTGAAGTGATTCCAAGGCTCTGATCGGGTTATAGTCTATATTCTTACTGCTTTCAAACAAACTGTCTGCTTCATCTATCAAAAGAAGAAAATATGGTATTTTTTTCTTTTTTTGTCGTTCAGGCGAAGCTCGATGAATCTTGCAAGTTCATCCCAATTGTTTGTCTTGTTAACATCTTCAAGAATATTCTCGTCAATAAGCTTTTGGGAAACCTTGAGTGCAGCCTCTCTATGGTCAAGATTTTTGATCTCAACATATACGGCTCTGTTTCCTATATCGTCTTCGTTGATATCTGTTTTTGCCATTCTCAACAATGCGGACTTACCAAGCTGTCTTCCGCCGCAGATAACGTTTGCACCCTTAGGGCTTTCAATATCTCTGAGCAGTTTTGCTCTTCCCATAAACATTTCGCTTGGTATGGCTTTTGATGCGTCTTCCATATATGGCTGGAAAGAAGCAAACGGAGCTGTTATCTGCATCAGTATTCGGTTGATAGAACTCTTGCTCTCCTCGTTTTTATCAGCAAGATAATACATAACGACTCTGTCTATCACTATGAATATCTTATCATCTGGCATATTTGCTTTGATCTTTCGTGCAAGCTCTCTTCTGTCATGCAGTTCAAGCGCCCAGTTTACTATCATTATTGTATTTTTAGTTGTTCCTATCTCATTGATAGCGTCCAAAATATTATTATAATCGGTCTTGCCGAAAAGACACATGACCCTGAAGCCTTTTTCGACAGCATAAGAACCGAATGGATATATAGGGTGCAGGTAATTATCTCTTTTTCCGTTAAGTGGTTTCTTGATAGACACATTGTAACAAGCCTTCTTGCCCTGATAAGGTTCAACAGAGTCTACATTGAAACCTATCGCATCGAGGAAGCTTTGTACCTTTTGGATATTATCTGCAGTAGGGAAGTTGTTTATCAGACTTGAAGCGAAATTACTATGCTTGTTGCCATAGCCACTACTGAATCTGTTAAGGCTAGTGATAAGGGAAGCATTACTGATTTTGCTGTTATATACGATCTTGAATATCCTTTCGTATTCCCTGATAAAGTCTTCAAGGTAGTCTTTTGAATCCAATGCGGTTTTGTAAGTAAAGTCCTTTTGCTGGATCCTATTAATGATATCTTCTACTACAGTATAATTTTGAATATCCATCATGGACTCAGCAGATTTTATCAATTCCTGTGCCTCTGGTGTATCAGCATATTCTTTTTTTGCATTTTCAAGATGAGTGCTTAATGTTATCTTTCTTGCGCTTGCATTTTCGTCAACAGTATGCTTGCAATAATCAAGCATTCTATTAAAAAAGCCGAAGTTATGTGTATTCATGGCTTTTTCATACTGCTTATCAACAAGCAAAAGCAGGCGTTCTTTGCGGTCTGTGTCTATTTTTCCGTAGCTCTGGTCAAGCTCAAGGGTGCCGATAAAATTGCTCTTTATCAAGTGCATCTGCTTTAAAGCGTCAAGTGCATTTGCCTCGATATCATTTTTATCATCGTCCCACTCAGTGTTTTTTGCCAACCTAAGATATTCTTTGATCAATTTTGCGCAGCCATAATCATCACTTAGGTGAAGATCACTGTCGGGAGTTCTGTTAAAGATCTCGTCTATCCTTTCATTGATATCTCTTGCAGGCATATCTGCATGACGGAGTATTCTGCTGATAGGAGAAAAGGCATTTATAGCAGATAATTCGTTTTCGATCACAGGAATAAAATTATCATCAAGCATGACCTCTGCATAATACAGAAAGTCCGAATAATAGTATTTATTGGAGTTATCAATAAATATGCCATTTAATTTTGATTGGAATTCCAATAACACTGTTTTTATGCAGGCGTTGCCGGCAATAGTATATCTATCTCTGTCACCAGATACGGCGATCTCATTGCATACCTGTACTGCATTATTTATTACTTCAACAATGTCATGCTTTTCGTGCTCATAGGTGTTATGATTATCATTTTCTGTGTACAACGATACATAGTAATACCAGTCAGCTATTTCTGTCAGCATTTTTGAAAGCATTGAGAAAAGATTATTTCTTAGTTCTTTTACAAGTTTGCTTGACTTGTGCTTTTCACGTTGAACTTTGCCTGCTTGTTCCCAGTTGAAGTCGATAAATTCATTGATCTTATCATTACCGATGTTAGAACCGCGAATTTCAAAGCCATTATTAATGAAATCCGGAGAAAGAAAATCATGGACATATTCAAGTATTTCATTGGCTCTATCATCTTCAGAAGCGGCTCTTAAACAATCATACAGAGGATTGTCCTTTTTCAATATCATTTTTACTGTTTCTATATATCTTGGAAGAGCTTTTTTCTCTTTGATAGGATTATTATAATATTGCTCAAAATATGTCTTAGCGTTCTTGACGTGTTCATCGATCATTTTCGATGTATTGACATTTTCTTTTATACGATAATCGGCATAAGCGTCTATGCCCTGACCATTTGTGGAATCCTTGAACTCAGACAGTTTAAGAAGCAGTGCCATAACATATTTGTTAACGTTAAGGTAACTGTATCCCTGAATAGTCGCACTAAGACTCTTATATTGGTAATCGTGCTGATTGCCTTGGAATAAAGTACGGAGTACAGCACATATCCTGAAAAATTCTGTCAGGTCAGAATAATCAGAAGCTTCATTGTCAAATATTCCAGAAATAACGCTTGATGTATAATTGCAGGACAAAGCAGGGTCATTCATTGCATAACCCAAAGTGGTGTATAAATGATTATAACTTTTATTCTGCATTGAAATGGCTTTTAAATAGGCTGACGCACAGGCATACTTTTCTTTTTCAAGCAAGCCGCAAACAGTGTGCAAAAGTTCTTCATCATCAATAAAGAAAGAGTTTGTAACACTTTCACTATTTTCTTCCTCACTGTTATTTGATGTTTCAGTGTCAGGTGTTTCATTCATTACTTCGGTCAAAGGCTCGTTCCGAATGATCTCAGTCGATTTAGTATCTGTATCTACAGCATCAGTGTTCTCTTGCTCTATAGAATTTTCGACAACATCAGAGCTTTCATCTATTTCAGATTCTGATACGGAAACAGGCTCATCTACTGTAGCTGACATTTTGGATTTAAGTTTTGACTGATAGAGATTTTCTATATATTCCTGTATATCATTACTTGTTATATCACTTTCTGTTTCCAAGTCGATAAAACGATCTTCATTAATAACATACAAGACGGGCTTTGCTTCATTGAAGCATTGATAGTTGTTATGATAGTAATTGTATAGAGAATCACATTCTTCTTTTGAAAAACCTGCAACAATAAAAATATCAATATTATTGGAATACTCTGAAAAAGTATCCTTCGATTTATCTATCAGTTTTGAAAGTTCCTTTACATTTGGAATACAAGCAGATATGATATAAGTATTCACATTTATAGAACTTGGAAAATTAAGTTCGATTCCATTAAATCTAAAGAAATTGCTAGAATTGAATGACGTGGCATTTGATTTCCAAGACTTAACAGAATAAACAGGTGATGCTGCATTCAGATGACCAATTGCGTTCAAAAGCATATTGTTGAAAACCGGAGAACTTGGTGGTGTTCTATCACTTGGTGAAGTAACAGAATGTGGCTTGAAAGAAAAACGGCTGTTATTTTTTAGCCACAAAACATTTGCCCTATTTAGATTTCTTTCAAGCGCATTGCTTGAAGTATAAACAGGTTCAAAATCACCTAGCGTGATCTTATTAGCATAACCAAGCTCAAACATTTTTTCTGCAATGGATATGTTAGCTAGCAAAGGTGTCATTGCCCACATATTGCTTCTTAAAAATCTTTCGTTCAAATTATCATATTCTGAAAAAAGTGAAGTTGCAGCCTTATGAATCGGGATCTTCATATCTTTCTTAAAATCCTTTGTTAAAACGTTTATGCTGTCTTTGTATTCGACATTGGCTACTCCAATATCAGAATGGTTGCAAACAATTATTCCAGTTTCTTTATACTTGTTTTCAAGCATCTCATCAGTTATAAAGCTTACGCCGAATGTTTCAGATATGCTGGACTGCATTGCATTTACAAGTTGCTCGATACTTACAGTTTCGTTATCAAGGCGATATTCGTCAGTTAGTACAGAGTGTAACACTACATGATTTTTACCTGATAGATCAGATGTTTTATTGATAATATCACGGCATATTACACATTCATTTATAGTATCAGACGATATAAACAGATAGTCATATCCCTCGTTTGCTTCTTCTACAAAATCATTAAGGGCAGTAACAAAGTGTTCCGCATCATCGCTGCCATTAAGGCAAAACGAAACATACAGAAAATTTAGTCCCTTTTTGCCTAATATTTTACAATATCCTGCTGATATATAGTATGTATTTCCTTTTGATTCTTTTGAGTCGATAAATTCTGCGTTTTCATCTATTTCTTTTTGTACTGAGTCAAACATTTTGATCCTAATAAACGATTCTGCACAAGTGCCTAAGGTCATAAGATAATTATTGATACTATGCTCAGGGACGCAAGATTCATCTTCAGTAATCAAAAATGAACTAGATCTATTTTGGTTATATTTCTTGACTGCTTTATATCCTCTTGCGCTGATATGAAATACATATGGCAGATCGGCGGTGTGTGCGGATTCAAGGTAACCGGCTTTGACGAGTTCATCAGCCGAAAGCTTAAGGCTTTCATCTGTTATATCTTCTAAAGGTATATAAAGGAATGGTATGGAGCAGCCTTTTTCAGATAACGCCAATATTGTTTTAGCTAAGTTGTTCTTCATAAGATTTTTAAATTCCTTATGGTCAACAGGAACTGAAACCTTATTTGATACAAATTCAAAATTACCGACGTTACTTCTCAATGATGTGTTGAACAGTGTGACAGCTTCATTTGATGATGTATCGTTATATTCCTTATCTTCAACAACTTTCTCGGCAATAGGTGCCATGACTGGTACTGCTGAAATTTCGGTCATCACTGATTCTTTATCAGGTGATGTGGTTTTGGCTATTGTTTCAGGAACATTCTCAGCCACAGTATCTTGCAGTTTGCTATCGTCAATGTAAAAATTGCCAAACAGCAGGTTTGCTATTATATCTCCGTCAAATTGGCCATATATAGTTTGTGCCTGCATAGTTCTTTCATTGTTATCGTCAAGCTTAACAGCATCATAAAAAACATCATATGGTTTAGTTGAGGTCTTATAATCTTCTATAGACATACTTTCAGCGTCGATAGCCTGAAGTTTGTCCAAATATTTTTTCAGCATCGCCTTACATTTGTCAATATCTGATGTGATACTGCTAAACCTAGATATAACCGCTTTGGCTTCATCAAGTTCCTTTTGTTTAGCCAATGACTCGTCGAGCAGACGGATCTTCTCTTCAATGTCATCAATCAGTTGGGGTACTGGCTCATCTGGAAACAGTTTCGTATATTCTGTTCTTAATGAATCCTGCAACTGCGAAAAATCAACTGCTTCAGAAATGATTTGCTGAATGCTGTCATTTTCCATGAGCATTTTATCATTAACTGCTTCTTGAACATGGTTTACCTGTTCTTTGATGATGTCCAATCGTTCCAAAAACTTATTGGTCAGCATCTTCAATTTTTGAGTATCTGCCATAAATGCGTCCTTCTTCCAAATAATAATACGATTTGATTTTTTATAGGATTACATACTAATATTGGTTAATATTATAGCACATTCTACATAATCTGTCAATATAAGCTGCGCGATTTGTTGTAAAATAAACAATAACTGATATCAAACTGACTAAGCACTTTGAATGCAAATATTATAACATATTCAGACAAAATTATTTTTAACTTTTAAATATGTATTGACAGCAAAACAATTTGGTAGTATTATATTGGTATAAACTTGATTTTTTTTAGGGGGTACTCTTATGAAGAAACGAATAGCAAGCTTGTTTACCAGTTTGCTTATGATCGTTAGTTTGATGGTCGTTATGCCAACTATGTCGGTGAGTGCGGCTAATGGTACAACAGCCTATACAAGCGGAGTTGATCCATATCCTATGTACAATAATCCTGTGAGTATAAAACAAAGAAGTTGTACTTCTGTCGCATGGGAGTGTGTGTATGCAAATACTGGAATAAAACTGCCTGGTTGGGGAAATGCAATGAATTGGTATGCCAATGCACCTAAAAGCGGATTCCAAACATATACAAGCACTCCAATGGAAGGACATCTTGCAATTTGGGCAGACACTGATAGTGACGGAAATATAATTGGTCCAGGTCATGTTGCATATATTTTGTATGTAAACACAAATACGCAAAAAATGACTGTTTACGAGGGTGGAAGAAAAGATATTTCTACGCCAAGTATCGGTACAATCACTCTTTCATATGTAGTTGGGACGTTTAGGGGTTCGCAAAAACTCTTAGGTTTTATTAATCCTGGCGTTGCTAATGTGCCGCCTACAAATGTTATACTTTCAAGAAATCAAACATGGTATGATCAGAATGATACTATTATGCTGACTCCATTTGGCGACGGTGCAACTGAATTTTATATGAGTGTAGAAAAAGATGGTACAAGAATTATAAATGGTGTGTTATTAAATGGATCATATAGCTTTACGGCAAGTACATGGGGCATTGGAAAATATCACGCATGGATTACTGCTGTTAATGGCGCTGGATCTACTGATTCACCAGCATGTGACTTTGAGGTCGGAGGAAAGCCAACTTATTCAACAATTTTAACTTCAAAAGCATTTTATGATTTTGACAAAAATGAAACTGTTACTATAGGTGTAATTCCTACATATGCCAAAAGCCAAGTAATAGGAATTGATCTTCTTGATGAGAACTTAAAAAAGGTTAAAAGAGTTATAACCACAGAATGTGAGACCTGTTACAAAGTTTCTGCACAGACACTTGGAACAGGGTATTACAGCGCATATTTCTCATTGTGGAATGGTGTTGGTACAACAGATACAAAAAAAGTTTATTTCTATGTTGGGCAAAAGCAAAATCTTGGAACAGATTTTTATGCAAGAATTAAAAATGAGCCAGCTAATAGATATTTGACTAATTCAAATGGAAATGTAGACGGAAAGCCATTGGATTGCTCAAAACAACAGATTTGGAAATTTGTTAGGCAAAGTGATGGTGGCTATAAAATAATAAGTGCGTGTGATAACACAGCAATGGATGTTACGAATTATGGTGCTTCAGGTAATGGTACCAATGTTCAGACGTTTAAAGATTGGGATTCTACAGCACAAGTATTTTATATTTATTACATAAACCAATCATATGTTTTTAGACCAGCTTGTTCCGATGTAGTTTTAGATTTAAATGGCATTACCTCGAATTTACAAATTTGGAGTTCGGGATTTAATTTAAATACTCAAAAATTTCAAATAGAAAAAATTGAAAGTTCCGATGAAGTAGAGCATACTTTTTCTGATTGGAAGATCACAAAGAATGCTAGCTGTACAGATGCTGGAATAAAAGAAAGAATTTGCAAGGTTTGCGGAAAAACAGAAACACAGACCATTGCAAAGACTGGACATAAGTCAGTAACTGACAAGACGATTTCTGCCACCTGCACAACAGACGGCAAGACCGAGGGTTCGCATTGCTCAGTTTGTGGTGCGGTAATAAAGGCTCAGGATACAATAAAGGCAACAGGTCATAAGTTTGGCAATTGGACAACCATAAAACCAGCTACCTGCACGGAAAGCGGTACACAAATCAGAAAATGTGAGAATTGCGGTGCAACTGAAAGCAAGAGCTTATCAGCTAAGGGTCACACAGAAGTTGTTGACAAGGCGATCCCGGCCACCTGCACAACAGACGGCAAGACCGAGGGTTCACATTGCTCAGTTTGTGGTGCGGTAATAAAGGCTCAGGATACAATAAAGGCAACAG
>OHLH01000749.1_pt1 | contig 19566 bp, 13 predicted proteins | sample 1569061 | NCBI WGS metagenome assembly OHLH01 (sample SAMEA3879603, study PRJEB24766) | human gut metagenome | biome: human-associated habitat; feature: feces | place: USA | collected 1985/1987
TGCAGACTCCGCTGGCCATCTGTCGCAACCGCCTGGAGATGCTGATGGAGGATGATACCCTGACCGAGAAGCAGCTTTCGGAGCTGATGAAAACCCACCGCACACTGGAGAACCTGACTCGTCTGAACAAGTCGCTGCTGCTTTTGTGCAAGATTGATAACCGGCAGTTTACGGATGTGAAGCCGATTTGTCTGAACGAACTTCTGATGCACTACCTGGACGATTACAAGGAGGTATATGCATACCGCCGTGTACAGGTAAATGTGCATGTGGAAGATTGTTTTCAACTGGAGATGAGCGAGGCATTGGCCACGGTCTTGCTGACCAATCTGTTGAAGAATGCCTTTGTGCATACAAGTGAAGGTGGAACAATCGAACTCACTTTCACTGCTTCGTCTTTTGAAATCCGCAATACCGGAGAAGCTTCCTTGGACAAAAACCGTATTTTCGAACGTTTCTATAAGGAAGGGAAGAAAGAAGGTTCCACAGGCCTTGGTCTGGCGTTGGTCGATTCCATTTGCAAGGCTTATCGGCTCAATCTGTCCTATCGGTTTGAGAACGGAATGCACATTTTCACGGTTATTTCTTGATTTTTTGTCAGAAAAAGGTAATTCTTCAGAATCTTTTCAGAATTGCCTCTCATCTTTGCACTACAATAAATCATTAAAGTATTCATCCTTAAAAAAATAGACATTATGAAAAAGTTAGTTTTCCTGCTCGTGTGTGTGTTCACTGTATCAACCGTGGCAATGGCCGATAACGAAAAACCTATCCAGGTGGGACAGTTGCCTACCAAGGCCCAGACGTTCATCACTACTTACTTTAAAGGTAAAAAAGTGGCTTTGGCCAAACAAGACAGTGATTTGTTCAGCAAATCGTACGATGTGATTTTCACCAATGGCGAAAAAGTGGAATTTGACAAATCGGGTGAATGGACGGAGGTGAAATGCAAGTCGGCCATTCCTTCACAGATTATCCCTGCTGCCATCCGTACGTATGTGAAAACCAATTATCCGGATGCTTCCATCATCCAGATTGAACGCAAGCGCAATGAATATGAAGTAAAACTCTCCAACCGTTGGGAAATTACTTTCGACAGTCAAATGCGCGTGATTGATATCGACGACTGATTCCAGACTATTTCTATGATATGCAGCCCGTTTCTCTGAGAAGAGGAGCGGGCTGTCTGTTGGTATGGACGGTTGTATCGTAGAGAGAGGAGTAAAGAGAAATCTCCTTGTGGTAAATGGCTTGTGCCGATCTCTACGATGGTTAATGAAAGGTGACGTAAGGCTGGCTATTTACGTCATCATCTGATTGAGGGCGTATTTTGTTAAGAATCGAAATCTGCTTCTTTTATAATTTGCAGCTTTTCACCTGTCACCGGATGCACAAACTCCAGTTCCGCAGCGTGCAGATACAGACGGTCGGACGGCTGGCCGTAGAGGTCATCGCCCACAATCGGATGATTCAGTCCCTCGGGATGCGCGGCATGTACCCGGAGCTGATGCGTGCGCCCCGTATGCGGATAAAACGTCACCCTTGTCTTTCCATCCCTGCGCTCCAGTACCCGGTAGGACGTGACCGCCCGTTTCCCGTATTCCCGGCTCACCATCTGGCGCGGGCGGTCCATCGGATTCGGACAGAGAGGCAGGTCGATGATACCCTCGTCCGTTTCCAGTTCCCCTTCCAGGATGGCCGTGTACCGCTTGCGGATGAGGCGCGTCTCGAAAAGTGCCTGAAGCTCCTTGTGCACCTCCTTCGTCTTGGCCGCCAGCAGCAGTCCGGACGTCGCCATGTCCAGCCGGTGCACGATAAGCGGTCCGGTGGCTTTGGGGTAGAGGTTGTGCAGCCGCTGGAGGATGGAATCGAGGTCGTTCTTGCCCGGTACGGAAAGCATGCCCGCCGGTTTGTGTACCACCACCAGCCATTCGTCTTCGTAGAGAATCTCCAATGCCGTCTGTCGGTGCACATCTTCCTCCAGCGGATTCGGTTCGACCTCCAGCCCCACGAGCATGTGTTTCAGAATCGGTTCGCATTTCCCCTTGCACGACGGATAGAAATGCCCTTCGCGGCGTATCTCGTCCTTGGGCGACATGCCCCACCAGAACTCGCCCATGGCCAGAGGCTGGAGGTGATGCAGGTACGCATACTGGAGCAGCTTGGGCAGAGCACATTCCCCCGCTCCGGCAGGCGGTGTCTTCTGCGGGGTACTTTGGAAAATCTCGCACAAATCTTTCACCTCGCCCCGGGCGTTGAGCATCCGGAACTGGGAAAACAGCCGCAACTGGAGAGCCGCCGAGCGCGTCTTCCGTTCGTGGCGCAAGGCCTGAATCTCCTGTTCGAGGCCCTGAAAAGTCTCTCCGGCCTCCTGCACCTTCTCTTTCAGCCGTCGTTCCAACCGTTTGAATTCCGCTTTCTGGAACTGGCTCTCGCGCGACATCGCTTCCGCCTCTTCGGAAGAAACCCCTTCCTTCCGCCGTTGTTCCCGACGGGCTTTCTCCTCTTTCAGCTTCTGTTTTTCACGGGTCAGTATGGCCTGAGCCTCTTCTTCTGCCTGCTTCCATGCCGCCTGTGCCGAGCGGTAAGCCTCACTGGCCTCCAGTGCCGCAATCCGGTGGTTGATGCCCGAAATCTCCGCCTCCTCGATGCGGAAGAAACCGTCGGGTTGCAGGAGGTCGTACACCGGCGGAACGAAAAACGCGTGGTGGTTGCTGCCGGCCAGGTTGCCCGAGAAAGCAGCCAGGTAGCCCAGCTTTCCTTCTCCATCCCGGATGACCAGTACCCCGAACATCTTTCCTTGCCGGAGCTCTTCCTGCCAGTCGTCCCGTGTGAGCAGGTACTGGCGCACCTCTTCCGCCGCCAGTCGGGTAAGCGGGTGAGGAGTGTAGTGGAAGGGAAAAGTGAAGGCTTTCGGCAAGGCGATGCCTTCGGTAGGGGTGTGGAAAGAATGTATCATGATGAGAAATTCAGTTTGTTTTTATTGTGGGGCAAAGGTACAAATAAAATAAAAAAGAGTAGATTTAGGATAAATGTAAATAGAAGTTTTATTTGGAATAATATTTTGTGAAAATTATTTGATGTTTTTATTGAATATTGTATCTTTGTTAAAATGAGATTTTTACTCAAAGTGGAATCCTATGAAAAACAAAATGGTGTTACAGTCCTGATGATAGCATCAATGTATGATTGCATGGAAATAGAAGAGGATATAGTGGGGATTGCAGTGTAAATTGAAAGTTTTGTATGTTATATACATTCTTATGGGAAACGAATAGGCGATGTGCGTTTTGAGTACAGTCGTTGTTCTTATTGGGAAGAAGAAACTAAAGTTGGTATATTCTTTGAAATTCTTGGATTTTTTCGTTTGTATTATTGTTGTACTCTAAATTTAATACTATGTCAATCAATGTTTATTTAAAAAAAAGAGGTGAAATTTCCATCTTCCTCGTTGGGATTTTACTGTTGTTCACATTGTATGCATGTTCTGAAGATTCTCCTTCATCGGAAGAAGAACAGCCAACTCTTTCCATCCCTTCTGACCAGCTTTCCTGGGACCTGGGTTATGAGGCACAGTCGGTTGAAGTGGTGTTCAGCTGCAATGCAGAGTGGTCTGTATCGGTGGATGACGCATCCTCTTCCTGGTTGGGCGTCACCCCTTCAAAGGGTAATGCAGGCGAGTATACGCTATCGATTTCCGTGTCGGAGAATACGGACAAGGACTCCCGTACCGGTACTGTCACGGTGAGTTCCAGGGAATTGAGCAAGGAAATATCCTTTACGCAAAGCGGGTTTGAAACCACCCTTTCCATTCCTTCTGACCAGCTTTCCTGGAACCTGGGTTACGAGGCACAGTCGGTTGAAGTGAACCTCAGCTGCAACGCAGAGTGGTCCGTATCGGTGGATGACGCATCCTCAGCCTGGCTGAGTGTAACCCCAGCAGAGGGTGATGCCGGTCAGCATACACTGTCGGTTTCCGTTGCGGAGAATACAAGCGGGGAATCTCGTACCGGCACCGTCACGGTAAGTGCCGGAGAAGAAAGCAAGGAAATATCCCTCACGCAAAGTGGATTTGATACGACACTCGATATACCTTCCAGTCAGTTGTCTTGGAACCTGGGTTACGAGACACAGTCGGTTGAAGTGAACCTCAGCTGCAACGCAGAGTGGTCTGTATCGGTGGATGCCGCTTCCTCTTCCTGGTTGAGCGTAAGCCCGTCAAAGGGTGGTGCCGGCCAGCATACACTGTCAATTTCTGTTTCGGAAAATACGGGTGAGGAATCTCGTACCGGCATCGTCACGGTAAGTTCCGGAGAAGTCAGCAAGAAAATTTCCCTCACGCAAAGCGGAAGAATCTTTCAGCCAGAAATTGGAGGTCCGGAAGACATGCCGGTGGAAGAATGGAAATAGTTTATTAACCATAAAGAACAGATATGATGAAAAAGATACAAAACTATATCAGTTTGTTTTTGTTTGTATGGACAATGTTTAGCTGTACAGATGAAAATGTGTTTGGGGGTAAGGATGAAATCAATGTGATTGGTAATATAGAATCCTCTTCAAGGACTGCCTACGAAGAAGGAGAGAATAAAGTGAGCGTGTCATGGGTGGCGAATGACAAGATTGGTTTGTTTACAGATGAACAGTCTTCTTTGTTGCCCTACAGTGCGGCTTCAGGGGGAAAGCAAGTGGATTTTACTCCTGCGGGTACCCGTCTGAAAGCACAGGATGGGAAAGAAGTATATGCATTTTATCCCTATGATAACCTCTCCATCAGTTATCCTAAAATTGCGCTTCCGGATTTGACCCAGCAATATTCCTCGGGCCTTCCATCGGCTGAAACCGATTTGATGTACGCCAAAGGGACGATAGCGGGCAATGAGCTGGTATTGAATTTTAAGCATTTGTTTGCTTTTATAAAGTTAAGAATCCAATCCGAACTTCTTAAAGGTACAACCGGATTGTTCATCCGTTCGGAAGAGCCTATCATGTATGCCTATAATCAGTCTGGAGCCACTCCATATTTTGATTATGAGGAAGAAACAATCACGTCGGACATGCTGGATTATATTTGGTATTCCATACCTTCAGATGTGATTGAGAGTCAGAATGTGGTTACCTGTTATGTGGCCGTTCTTCCAACTTCGGGGAATAATACGCTTGCTTTTTACCGGAAAGATAACAATGGGGTTGGAGATCTCATCATGAGTAAAGCGGCTCCCGCAGGAGGTTTTCTGGCCGGTCATGTGTATGATTTGACGGTCGATGAAAATGCAGACAACATTGAACAACAGGAAAGAGAGGCACTGATTGCTTTTTATGAGGCAACAGGCGGGCCACAATGGACGGATAATACCAACTGGTGTAGTGACAAACCTGTATCAGAATGGTATGGTGTCAGTACGTCGTGGGATGGAACCGTAGTCGGACTTTATTTGTATAACAATAATCTGACGGGTAGCATTCCTTCTGAAATCGGGAAGCTGAGTCATTTGGAGTGGCTCTATTTAGAATATAACAGCCTGTCCGGCACATTGCCTGAATCCATTTCTCAGCTTCAGCAGCTGAATTCCCTGGTTTTATCTGACAACAAGCTTGAAGGTACACTACCCGAATCTTTTGCTGGACTGATGGACAAGCTGCAAACGTTGGATTTGAGTTACAATAATTTTAGCGGACAAATTCCGGATGCAATCATTAATCATGAAAGATGGAAAGACTTATGGGTAGGCTGCATCGGAGGAGGTTTTGATATCTCCGGAGTCAGACTGCCGGCTGCCGATTTCAACGTACAGGCTTTGGATGGCACGTCAATCTCTTCGGCTACGGAGTTTTCGAAGAATAAGCTGACAGCCATACTGCATTGGAGTCCGACTTGTCCTTTCTCGACGGCCTACATGGAAGAGCAGTTATTGCCATTGTATGAGATGTACAAGACCAAAGGCTTTGAGATAATAGGATATAGTGTGGCCTCCAGACCTGAAGTCGTAAATTATATCAATGAAAAACAGATTCCATGGAAGAACTTTGAATATACAGGAGACAATCAAGTACCGGGCTTCTTCACCCGATTCACTCCTGCCATTTTTCTGGTTGACCAGAACCAGGAGGTGGTCTTCCAGAGTGTGACACAAAACCGTAATGACATCCAGAGCGTATTGTCCGCATACTTGGGTGATGTTGAACTGTATACCTCCACTGATTATTCGCGCGACGGGGAGGTGGTCACCCTGCAGAAGGCTACGAAAGGAAAAGGTATCAATCTGGTTTTCCTGGGCGAGGGCTTTGTGGATAAGGACATGGGTGATAATGGATTGTATGAACAGGTGATGAGAAGCGCAGTAGACCAATACTTTGCCTATGAGCCTTTGAAATCGTTTAGAGACCGTTTCAACGCCTATTGTGTGAAGGTTGTGTCGCCCAATGCGGAATTCCTTTCGAATGCAGTGCATCGGATAAACGAGGACAATGCGGTTTGTTTCGAGTATGCCAGCAAGGTCCCAGGACTGGAAAATGCTCCTTATCAGATGGTTTCGGTAATTTACAACAAAGGGTGTAATGGCCGGAGTTATACTGTCATGTATTATGGCGACAGGTCGTATGTCGGTTATATGATGTCGGGAGTAAACGAGGTGCTGAACCATGAAGTCTGTGGCCATGGACTGGGCCGACTGATGGATGAATACGTGGAAGGTGGGTATGAAAACCTGACATTGCCTGCTTCTGAACGTGATATTATGGACGAGGAATGGAGCACTTATAAATGGGGTGCCAATGTGGATTGGAGAAGCAATGCAAATGAGGTGAGATGGGCTCATTTCTTGAACGATTCGCGTTATGCCGGTGAGGGCTTAGGCTTGTATGAAGGTGCTTATTTGTATGGGAAGGGGGCTTACCGTCCTACAGAAAACAGTATGATGCGTTATAATGATTCGCCGTTTAATGCTCCAAGCCGTGAGAGAATCTATCAGGTTATAATGGAATTGTCGGAAGGTGAGGACTGGGTATATAATTATGAAGATTTCGTGGCTTATGATATCGTCAACAGGAATTACGCCACTTCACGTGCTTTAACAGCTCCTTCCTCAGACAGTGCCCGTGAACTTTGGAAGAAGAAACACCGTGTTCCTGTAATTGTGAAGGGAGGTTGGAAAGATGCGAAATAGTTAGTTTGAGTCTGGTGTAAATACAAAGAGTCTGTAGCCCGTCATTGAGAAAAATCACATCAATGGCGGGCTTCATTTTTTGGGGAAAAGCCCTGTCCCCTCGAAAATGGGGAAATATCCGTTGTTTGCAGATGTTTCCGGAGCAATTCTTCCGATGCCGCCATTTTTGAAACAAAATCCGGATAGTCGGTAGCCTGTTGTGGAATGTGGAACAAATAGGTTTCCAGTTCCGCTTTGTCATTCTCTCCATATCCCCGTAAGGAATGCCGGGTTGTGGCATGCGCTTGAAAGGTGGGATGAATCAAGATACCCTGTTTCCCTTTCAACCGATACATGTATGTGATGAGCTGATGTACATCCTCCCTTTTCTCTGTGGCTATCTTGTATTTGGCATCTACGATTGTTCTGTCGGTTTCCCGGAAAAAGTCCAGGTAACGGGGAAATTTGTGCCCTTTGGCCAAGTAGATGCGTCCGGTACCTTTTTTATTGTTGGGATGCGTGAATCCTTGCTTTGTGAGGATAGTGGCAAGGTATTCCTCCCACAAATAAGCCGCATCAAACAAAATGCCGTGTATCGGATTCTCTTGCTGTCCGTATTTGATTTTTTCGTGCCGTAATATCCGCAGGCACAGTTTCTGAAGAGGCGCATAACGGGTGAAGTAAGGGTGAGGGATAATCTTCAAGTTGTGTCTGATTACGTTTTCTCTGTCTTGCCGATGATAGTTTGGGGTGGTGGTCCTGATTTGGCTCACATTGTCTCGAGTCTGAGGGTCGCTTTCCAATAATGCTCTTCCGAATCGGGTGGTGCAAATATATTCGAGGGTGTGACGTATCAGTTCAGTCACTTGGTTGTCCTGGCTGAACTCCCGGGTGCGATAGGCAATGCGGCCATTGAACGGCAGGTTGTATTTTATTTGTCGGGATATGTCTATCACGCCGCGCACATTCGCGTCATTGTACGTATTCCGTTGGTATTCTTTGTAGAGGCCTTGCGCCAGTGCCTCGTGGAGAAACTTGGGAAACAGATAGAGCAGAAAGTCGAAGACGGCTTCGTCGTTCGTTACGTGTGGCATCCGGAAAAGGTTGATATACAATACCTTTTGAAGCATGTAGTGCAGGAAGAAATCTTCGCCGGTGTGCTGGACAAAACGAGACTGGATGGAAACGGAATGTCCGTTGACTCCTATAAATCCCACCAAATTGCCTGTCGTTAAGTGGACTTTTGTGCATTGCTTCCCTTTCCAGTTGGCCTGTGAGGACATGAGAGGCTGGTTGCCTATTTTATCCTCACATTCCTCGAAAGAATAAGGGTAGATTAGCAAGTTGTTTCCACATTCCTCTGAAAGTTCCGACAGGGTACGGTTGGCAACATTTTGTAGAGACAGGAATTCTTCAAGATTTTCCGATGTGGAAGAATAGGGTGAGTTATCCTTCAATATCATCTTTTCCTTCTTTTTGATAATACACTTGTTCCAGCATTTCCAGATTCTCTATGGCATTGGCCGTTCCTCTCAGGTATTCAAACAGCACACCTTTCAGGTGGTTTTCCCAAAGATGCTTGTAGGCTGTTTCCTTGTAGGTTCGTTCGTTGTCCAGATAAAGTGCCAGTTTGCTGAAGTAGGATCCTCCGATGTGATATGCGGGGCTTAATCCTTCTATGCCCGTGTGGTTCTCTTCATCCCAGATGGCGGCATTCAGGCGCGTCATGACCTGAACGATTTCCTCTTTCATGTCCGCCAGTTCTTCGTCCAGCATCCCTATATTCTCATTGGCTTTTATCTCCACCCAGGCAAAACGGCGGCGCATGGCGAAGTCCATACTTTCCACACTGCGATCGATGTCGTTCATGGTTCCGATAATATAGACATTTTCCGGAACGTAGAAGCCTTCGTAGAACGGGTCGGATTCATCGGTAATCAGATTCTGATACTGGGTTTTGACCACCCCTTTCTCTCCGCGATAGCTTGGGTCGATGCTGAAGAACAGTTCGCCGAAAATCTTGGAGATTTCACCCCGGTTGATTTCGTCGATGATGAAGAGGTATGGCTGGGATGGGTCAGACTTTTTAATATTCTCATTTTGGGGATTTGCTTCTTCGGTCGAAAAAGCATTTCTTTGAATTGATGAAGATTTTTCTAGTTGGGGGATATTGATGAATTTTTTGTTCATGTTCAGAAGTTCCTGAACAATACCCCTATAATAAGTATAATTTAATGTGTTACCAATAATATTACAAAAATCTTTAAAAGGGACTTTGGTAATATCTGATACATTTCTATCGCGGTAGTAATTGAAGATTTTTTGGACATAATCTTCATTTATATAGTTAGAGGTAAAAGAACCACCTTTATTATACATTATGTCTTTTCCTGAGATTTGAAGCTCCATCTGGCTCCTTGGATAGACTGTATAAAGAGTGACACTGTGATTTTGTATTCTCTTCTTTAATTCGTCGTATAAGACATAAAATGAAGGTAAGTTTTCTTTAGAAAATGAACTGGCAATGTGAGGTACTTCTTTAGGTGTATTATTGGGCTCGTTTACTTTATTGGAAGTAGTGAATGTTTCTAAAAGTGTTTTCTTGCAAAATTCCTTAAATACTCCATCTTTCCTTTCAAACCCGATGTTTCCGTTTTTATCGGGAGGAGTAGGGCGTAAGCCTTCCACAAAGTCTGTGTAGTCATACGACGGATGGAATTGAACAAATTCATATTCGGCTCCCATCGCATCCGCAATTGCTTTGGCTAAATATGTTTTCCCTGTACCGGGTGCTCCTGTCAGAATAAGATTTTTATTTGCTTCCAGTAGTTGGATATAGTAGTTTAGATTTTTCTCTTCCATATTCTCATAGTTGTTTGATAAAATATAGCGGGTAATGATGATTCATAATATAGTGGAAACAAAGTTAGAAAAAAGCCGTAATAGTTTGTTGAATATGAGTGCTTATTATTAATTTCATTTGTCGTTTTACAAGTTTATTCCAGAGATTTTCCGTAAATCTGTATAAGGAATATAGCTATTTGAAATTAACCGATTTAGAAAAATTACCTTGTTTTGGAGTAATGATTTGGCAACCGTCCCGATTACTACGGTCTGCGTCGCTTTGCTGTTTAGGTAACTCTTACAGCCCGATCGTATGAATTTGAGATAAAATTAATTATTTAATCAGTATTCCAAAATGCATCAGGTAAATTTTCGTATACTTCAGAAGCATCTGGTAAATTTCCATAAGGATATGTACTTGTACTTTGTCCACCAAATGACGATGTGTTATCTGCTTCGGGGTATTCTATGAAATTTCCATAATGGTTAATATACATATCCGGGGTATGTTCTTTGTCAATACGCACTAAAGCTTTTCCGTCAATAAAATAATTGTACTCCTCACCTTGCCTGTATTTTGCTTCCACAATTATTTTACCTTCCAATGACATAAATCCCACTTTGTTGTCTGATACAAAACCTATTGAATATTCTCCTGCATCAAATAAGTCCTCGTATTTTGGAGGTATAATCTCGGAAACTTCATCTCCATAGATTCTACAACAAACCAAACCGTAAAGACTATTTTTTATTGTTTTAAGAAAAAGGGTATCTTCTGTTTGAAAGAAAATTGATATATCGTCATAGATGTTATGTAAAACTTCTTTGCCTTTAAAGTTCAATAAGCCTTTATATTGTTTGCTTGACCCATAAACTTTTAATCCACTAAATATGGTGTTATTTGGAGAATATGCTACAATTTCATTACGAAGAATTGTCTTACCGTAGACAAATAAGCAGCTACCTACACTTTCGGCGCAGATGCATCCATATATTTTTAACCCATCTTGAGTGTTCCAATGTAATGGAGAATAAGCCTTTTTATTTAGCTCCTCAAAGAATGCTGTAACTTCTTTATCGCTATTAAATTTTACATAATGATATTCCATAATAACAAAATTATATTTCAGCAGTAATTATAACAACTTATCAATATTACCGTGTACGATAATTTTCTATCGCTAACATTCTTGATTTTTCTTTGCTCCAGCGAGGTTCTTGAATTTGTATAATGATGCTTTCGATTTCATTTAGCTTAGATGTATCTCCACATTCGATGATATGGATAGGTGCTTTAATTATATCTACACATTCAAAAAGATGATTCTTTATTTGACTGCATTTAAGAAATCATGGAGGAATATATGTGATTTATCTTTCCCTACACCAATAGAACCAATTATAAACTTTTTGGATAGTTGTTCACAGAGTGATTTAGGATATAATATCACAGGATAGCAATCAGTTTTTTGCAATCTCTGTAACAAAGCAACATCTTGGACGTATTTATCATTTTTTAGGTGATATTGTTCACTAAATGACTCCCAATTTAAATTTCCGTGCATTGATGAATATAGCTTTTATAATACAGCAAAAGTACAAAAAGTCCGTGATAAGACACCAGCTATTGCGGACTTTATTTTGATTTACAACTTAATACCTATATTTTGCCTTTCTGTCGGCAATCCTAATATTTCCATAAACTCATCTTTCTTGCGCCTGAACTATCTTACATGTGAAACACCATCTATTTTGAAGTCAAATTATCCATCCGGGGTTTCTTTAAGTGAGCAAACCGAACCATCAGTCTTAATGTGCTGTCGGAATTCAGAAGTATAGAGTTCTCCTTTGATGGTGACATCCTTAAACATGCACAGCTTTTTGATTAACCCATCGCTAAAATTCAGAGTATCACGCAAAAACTTGATGGTCGGCATCAGCTTTTCCACATATAGAAAGTAGCGTTTGACAAAATCCGTAAATTCCGACAGTTTTCGGTGCTGCTGCCCGTAAGCATTTATTGGGCTATTGTCGTATGCCGTGCTTTTGAGGTATGTACGCCTCGTTGCAAACCGTATTTTTCCATTGCTTTTGCGTAATTGTCGTGGTAGGCAACGAGTTTTTCACGTGTCAGTATATCATCGGCACACAGGCACACGGCATTGGCTTTCTTTCGCTCTCCTGTTACTATCGGTACGACCGTGGCATGAATTGCGGTGTGTACTCATCCATGTGTAGGACTGTCTCACATGAAGATACTGAACGAAAGATGGCTTCTTCAGTACTTCCAAAGAAGTACTGGAGTACTCCCCTGAAAGTACTGGAGTACTCCCCTGAAAGTACTGGAGTACTCCTTGGTCAGTACTAAAGTACTTCCAAGGAAGTACTGAGAACTGTTGAGGATATATCTAGATATGCCTTGGGCTTCCCGAACAGGGGAAGTGAAGGAGGGGATTCGTAGGTCATATAAATAAAAAAGGTAATTTGACTGACTTATAAAGCGGTTTTGACCAGTTCTTGGTAGTTGGAAACGGAAGAATTGCATTACTTTTGCCTGCATCATCAATATTTTATACTATGAACATACAATTTTACCAACGAATAAAGATTTTTCTTTGTACATGGGGGATGGCCGGATGCATTTGGGCGGCAGACTACCCGGTGAAAGTGACCCTTCATGCTGCTACCGGGGCCGTGGAACAGCTGACCTTGTCGGGAGATGAGCAACAGATGGAATGGCTTGTGAAGACGGATGGGACCCAGTATCCGTGGGTGAAGGAAAACCTGGCCTGGGGATTAGGATATTTCACGATAGTGAAGGGACATGAAAGCGTAAAAGAAGAATGGCAGAAACCTGTGGAGATAAGTCCCGACGGCATGGAAGTGACCTATCGTGAAGGGGATATTCAGGTGCGGGTGACCCGTGTGTGCAGGGACGGTGACCTGACAGAAAAATATACCTTTACCAATCGGGGGAAGGAAGCTGTCTCTCTTTACGACATAGGCATCTATACACCGTTGAATGATAATTATCCCGGAGCACAAGAGTGTATTAACGGTCGCACCAATGTGCAGGTGTGGGACGGAGAAAATGCGGCCTACGTCAATGCGCTTCGGATGGGAGGAACGGCTCCCCATCTGGGACTGGTTGTGACGGAAGGTTCCATAAAAAGTTATGAAGTCTGGGAGCGTGGCGACCGGAAGGGAAACTCGCACTATCGGGGAATTCTGGCCTTGAACTTGCCCGATTCTTTCTTGAGACCAGGCAGAAGCTGTTCTGTGGCGTGGACACTTTTTTCGCATAATGGCAATGAGGACTTCAAGCGGAAGCTGCTTGAGAAAGGCAGTCTGTTGGTGTCGTGCGACAAATATGTGTATCAGAAAGGGGAAACAGCCCGTATGCAGGTGCAGAGTGGTTTCCCATTGGCAAGCTATGCGGCAAAGATGAACGGGGTGCCTGTTCCTGTGGTAGAAAAGGATGGAAAATATCTGGTGGAAGTGCCGTTGCTTCAGGCTGGGGAGGTACGTCTGGATTTCCTTTATAATGGTGGAAAGCAGACCCATGCCAGTTTGCTGGTGGTCAACAGTGAGCGGGAATTATTGGAAAAACGGGTGGAATTTATCCGTATGCATCAGCAGATGAACAATCCTTCCGACCCGAGGTATGGAGCCTATATGGTATACGATAATGAGGGGGACAGCATTTATCTGAACGATACGCCCAACTGTAATCCTGTGGACCGTGATGAAGGGGCGGAACGTGTGGGCATGGGGGTGCTGCTGGCAAAGCAGTATCGCCTGACAAAAGATGAAAAGCTGAAGGAATCGTTATTGAAATATGCCCGGTTTTTGCGTGAAAAGTTGCAGACGAAGGATTTTGTGACGTATTCCAGCGTGGACCAGAAGAACCGTAACCGGGGATATAATTATATGTGGGTGGCCGATTTTTATTTCCAGATGTATCTGGCAACAGGTGACAGGCAGTTTGCGGTCTACGGGTATGAGACCTTACAGGCCATGTACCGTCAGTTTGGTTACGGCTTTTATGCCATCGGCATTCCGGTGACCATCGGGTTGGAATCACTGGAAAAGGCGGGTATGAAAAAAGAGTACAAGAAGCTTTTGAAGGATTTTGAAAAGACGGGTGAAGTGTTTATCCAGAACGGGCTGGATTATCCCAAGTCGGAAGTAAATTATGAGCAGAGCATCGTGGCTCCTGCTGTTCATTTCCTGGCACAGCTTTACCTGGTGACGAAAGAACAGAAGTATCTGGATGAAGTAAAACGCCAGATGCCGGTGGTGGAGGCATTCAATGGTTTCCAGCCGAGCTTTCATCTGAACGAAATAGCGATACGTCATTGGGATGACTACTGGTTTGGCAAGCGGGAAATGTTCGGGGATACCTTCCCGCATTATTGGAGCACGGTTACGGGAGCGGTTTATTATTACTATGCGCTTTGTACGGGCGACCAGTCTTATCTGGCGCGTGCGGAGAACATTGTGCGCAACAATCTGTGTCTGTTCTTTGAGGATGGAAGGGCTTCGTGTGCATATCTGTATCCTTATAAGATAGATGGAGTGAAGGGGCAATTTTATGACCCCTATGCCAACGACCAGGACTGGGCGCTGGTGTATTATCTGTTGATACACGAAGGTATCTGAGCAGGCTATGGCTTGGAATGATAATGCCCGCAGGTTCTCAGCATGTCTGACAACCTGCGGGCATATTTGTATAGGTTATGCGGAGAAAGTCGGACACTTAGTCCAGTTCTCTCTGACGGCAGAAGCAGCCGCCGAATTTCTCGTCCACGTTTTCTACCGGCTGGCGGAAGATGCCGTACACCGAGGAGCCGGAACCGCTCATGCTGGCAAACACGGCGCCCAGGTCGTACAGTTCGTCCTTGATGGCGGCAATTTCCGGATGTTGCAGGAAAACGCTGTCTTCAAAATCATTCTTCATGCTGTCTTTCCACGTTTCTACCGGCTGGCGGACAATCTCCTTCAAGGAAACCTCCGGCTTGTGGGGAGTGATGTGGGCAAAGGCTTCGCGGGTGGATACGAAAATGTCCGGTTTCACCAGCACGAGGTAGTAGCCGGAAAGTGACAGACGGATGGGTTCAAAAATGTTGCCGATGCCGGTGGCAAAGACCGGCTGGTTGCGGATGAAGAAGGCACAGTCGGCACCCAGACGGGCGGCGTAGGTCTCCATCTCTTCCAGACTCAGGTTCAAGCGGAATTTTTCGTTCAGCAGCTTGATCATGAACGCGCAGTCGGACGAGCCGCCTCCCAGTCCCGCACCTGTAGGAATGTGCTTGAACAGGTGGATGTCGATGGGCGGCATCTCGTGGTCTTTCTTCAGCAGTTCGTAGGCTTTCACCACCAGGTTGTCTTCCGGAGCGCCTTCAAGGGCGGTTCCTTTTACGTGGAGGGTATAAGGAGTGTCATCTTTTTCTCTTCGCGTCACCTCCAGTGCGTCTTGCAGGTGGATGGGGTAAAAAATGGTTTCCAGATTGTGGTAACCATCGGCGCGTTTTTCAGTAATATTCAGGCCAAGGTTTATTTTGGCATTTGGAAAGGTAATCATAGTGTCGTTTGTTTTTTGTTGCTCAAATATACACGAAAGTTTTTAGAAAAACGGGATTCACGGAAAAAATCGTATCTTTGCCCCACTTAAATAAAAAACAAATGGCAGAACCGAGAAGAAATACACGTGTGGCGAAAACGGCCAAGACCAAGACGATGGATGAATATGGGCATTTGCAGCCGCAGGCTCCTGAACTGGAGGAAGCGGTGCTGGGTGCACTGATGATAGAAAAGGATGCGTATTCGCTGGTGAGCGAGATTCTTCGCCCGGAATCGTTCTACGAACACCGGCACCAGCTGATTTATGCGGCGATTACTGACTTGGCCATCCAGCAGAAACCGATTGATATCCTCACCGTGACCGAACAGTTGCGTTCGCGAGGCGATTTGGAAGAGGTGGGCGGACCGTTTTATATCACGCAGCTGAGTGGTAAGGTGGCTTCGTCGGCCCACATTGAATATCATGCCCGCATCATTGCCCAGAAGTTTCTGGCGCGTGAACTGATTTCTTTCACAAGCAGCATACAGACCAAGGCGTTCGATGAGACGCAGGATGTGGACGACCTGATGCAGGAGGCCGAAGGAAAGCTCTTCGAAATTTCCCAGCAGAACATGAAGAAGGATTACACGCAGATTAATCCGGTCATCCAGGAGGCCTACGAGATGTTGCAGAAGGCAGCGGCCCGTACCGACGGTCTGAGCGGACTTTCGAGTGGTTTCCATCAGTTGGATAAGATGACTTCGGGCTGGCAGAATTCCGACCTGATTATCATTGCGGCCCGTCCGGCCATGGGTAAGACGGCGTTCGTGCTTTCCATGGCAAAGAACATGGCGGTGAACAACAAGGTGCCGGTAGCGTTGTTCTCGCTTGAAATGAGCAACGTGCAGCTGGTGAACCGTCTGATTGTGAACGTCTGCGAGATTCCGGGTGAGAAAATCAAGAGTGGTCAGCTGGCGCCTTACGAGTGGGGACAGCTTGACTATAAAATCAAGGAATTGTATGACGCTCCGTTGTATGTGGACGATACGCCGTCATTGTCTGTATTCGAATTGCGAACCAAGGCGCGCCGTCTGGTGCGTGAGCACGGGGTGAAGATTATCATCATCGACTACCTTCAGCTGATGAATGCCAGTGGAATGTCGTTCGGCAGCCGTCAGGAAGAGGTCAGTACCATCTCGCGTTCGTTGAAGGGACTGGCCAAGGAACTGAATATTCCGATTGTGGCCCTGAGCCAGTTGAACCGTGGCGTGGAGAACCGTGAAGGTATTGACGGGAAGCGTCCGCAGTTGAGCGACCTGCGTGAGTCGGGAGCCATCGAGCAGGATGCCGATATGGTGTGCTTCATCCACCGTCCGGAATATTACAAGATTTATACCGACGAGAAGGGAAACGACTTGCACGGCATGGCCGAAATCATCATTGCCAAGCATCGTAACGGTGCGGTAGGCGATGTGTTGCTGCGCTTCCGTGGTGAGTATGCCCGTTTCCAGAATCCGGACGACGATATGATTGTACCGATGCCGGGTGAGGAAAAGCCGGCTCCGGTGCTCCGTTCGAAGATGAATAGCGGCGGGGGACAGGATTTCGTTCCGCCTCCACCCACTGATTTGCCTCCGATGCCCGATAATCCGTTTGGCGCTCCGGTGCCGGATGTTCCGTTTTAAGGCCGAATTAAAATATTACAGGCGGCTCGCTTTGATGCGGGCCGCCTGTGGTGTATCTATACGGGTTGTTTCTGAATTACTGTGCAACGGTCACCCCGAATTCCTCCAGTTCTACCGTGGCGGTAGTGGCATCGGGAGTCGTAGCTTCCAGTTTGATGAACCGGACAGATTCTGCCTGCGGAAGGGGCACGGTCTGCGGCAGCGGATTGTGCATGATGTTGCTGAACTCTCCGCGGCTGATCAGTTCTTTCCATTTCTTCCCATCCTGACTCACATAGAACTTATAGCGGAAGGCCATGGTCGGTTTGGCTTCTGCGTTCAGAGGTGCATAGGTAAAGGCCTTGAGGGTAACAGTCTTTCCCAAGTCGATGGTCAGCGGGGAAGCCGACAGCTTCTTCCAGGAGTCTCTGGACAGGTTGTTCCAGTTGGCTGCGCTTCCTTGTTCAGCCAGCGGCTGGGCGTAGTAAGCCGCCACTTGCTGGATGTGCGCGTTCAGTCGGCTCTGGTTGATGGTGACTTTCAAGGAGTCGGTCACGGTATCAGGAAAGCGTACCATGCGTTTGTAGCCCACGGTGGTTCCTTTTCCCAGAATCTTCCAGCTGCCGTTGTCCCAGGCTTCGAGGGTGAAGTCTTCCACTCTCTGTCCTTTGGAGATGTCTTCTTGCAGCATCACCACGTTGATAGGGCTTTGGCTTTTTACGGCATAGGTGCGTGCAGCTCCCTGCGGAGCTTCCCAAGGCTGGTCTCCACGGAGCACTTTGTTGTCTTTGAACGTTTCTTGGCGGTAAGCGGCAAATTCTTTCAGACGGGCCACATCGGCTTCATGAATCCGTCCCCGACGGTCGGGAGGAATGTTCAGCAGGAGGACAGAGTTGTAGCCTACCGACTGGAAATAGATGTCCGACAGTTGCTTCAGACTTTTTACCTTGTCATTTTCAGCTTCATGCCAGAACCATCCCGGACGGATGGATACGTCGACTTCCGACGGATACCAGAAAAGCTCAGTGGCATCTTTCAGCATTTCGCGGCTGCCCAGGTCTTTGGCCTGACTGTACACTTTCAGGCGGGCATTGTTTGCTTCCGAGCGGGCGTAAATTCCCGGGGTCAGAACCGTGGCACTCCATTCGGTTTCGCGTCCAAGGCCTTTTTCGTTGCCTACCCAGCGTACGTCGTCGCCCATGATAGCCATGACGGCTTTGGGTTGCAGGCGCTGGATGGTCTTGTAGAAGGCATCCCAGTCGTAGGTTTGTTTTTTCCCGTTGGGACCTTCTCCGTTTGCGCCGTCAAACCATACTTCGTGTACTTCTCCATAGTTGGTCAACAGTTCAGTCAGCTGTTCGATGAAGAATTTGTTGTAGGCAGGAGAATCGCCATAGCAGCTGGCGTTCCGGTCCCATGGTGACAGATACACACCAAATTTCATGTCGTATTTGGTACAGGCATCACGAAGTTCCTTGACCACATCGCCTTTCCCATTTTTCCAGGGAGAAGACGCGACGGAGTGAGTGGTGGTTTGGGTAGGCCACAGACAGAACCCGTCGTGATGCTTGGCGGTGAGCAGTACCATCTTGAAGCCGGCTTCTTTCAGGGTCTTCACCCATTGTTCGGCATCCAGGTCGGTGGGGTTGAACAGTGCCGGATCTTCCGAGCCGTCGCCCCATTCCCTGTCAGTAAACGTGTTGATGCCGAAGTGCAGGAAGGCCGTCAGCTCCATCTGTTGCCAGGCCAACTGCTGAGGCGTAGGAACCAGACGGGCCGCCATGGATACTTTCTGTTCCATGGTTTCATTGCCGGAAAAAGGCAGGTGCTTTACGAAATAGGCAGTGTCTTGCTGTGCCTGCATTCCTATGGGGAGGGAAAGCAGTGCGCATGCCGCGAGAAATTGAGGTAGTTTTTTCATAATGAGATTGTTTTCAGATTGTGATTTTGTTTCATAAATAAATGAAATAGTCCTTGAAAATGCTTCATAAGGACATTTCTTGTATATTCTAGGCGTAAAATTAATATAACTCATTCAATTTTCAGCTATTTCCGGTAATAAATCTGTAATTAAAAGATTTTTGAGCAAGGATTTCTTTGTAGAAAGCAGGATATTGTTCGATTTTAGGAAAGTATCCGAGGAAGGTAAGCACGAGCGATAGAGAATGAAGGAGTTTTCAGAATAGTGGATGGGCGGAATCGAAATGAAAATAAAATGTGGCTTCCTTGACGGCGGAATGTTGAATATTTGTCTCTTTAAAACCTTATCATTCAGCTTAATTTGATGCAATCTGCGGATTTTATTAGAATATTCCATCTAATTTTTATAACTTTGCGCATCATTCTTAGG